>ERZ1673749.375-NODE-375-length-53912-cov-10.106374_pt1 | contig 53912 bp, 55 predicted proteins | sample MGYA00580204_ERZ1673749 | MGnify/ENA primary metagenome ERZ1673749 (study PRJEB41218, sample SAMN15661745) | gut metagenome | host: Homo sapiens | place: Canada: London | collected 2015-08-20/2019-03-30 | study: EMG produced TPA metagenomics assembly of...
GAGTGGTGCTTGCGGCGATTCTGGTCTGGTTACGCATATAAGAGACACGCCCTAGCGCCGCCGCCAGCTGCTGGTTCGCTTCGGTGTCCAGCTTGGCAAAGGTCACGTCCGGGTGCGCCTCGGAGGCCTTTTCAAAAGTCGGCGCGAATTGGCGGCACGGACCGCACCACGCGGCCCACGCGTCGACGAAGACGATGCCGTCGGCGCTGACGGTCGAATCGAAGGTGTCTTCCGTGACATCAATGGTGCTCATAGCTTCGCTCCTTTAGCGGTTTGTTAACGTTGCTTTCGTTGCAACACTAACAAGCGCGGCTGCATTCCTGGGCGCGTTCCCGGGCAGTTGCCTGAAGCTCCAACAAGGGACAACAAAGGCATGACAAAGAACTACAAGATTTCCGGCGAGTCGAGCGAGGTCGCGGTGGACTCGCTTATCGACGAGGTGCGGATGGTCGACGGCACCTTCGACGTCGAAATCGACGTGGCAGAGGGCCGCATGACCGTCACGGGGGAGAACTTCAGCGACGCGGATATTGAAAAGGCTGCGCAGACGGCCGGCTTCCGCATCCTTGCGCCAGATACCCCCTAGGGGTATAGTCGCGGGTGCAAGCAAAGCGTCTACAGAAAGGACACGCACCATGACTACCCGCGAATACACCGTCGAAGGCATGACCTGCGGCCACTGCGAGCTCAGCGTCAAAGAGGAGATCAGCGAGCTGGACGGCGTCACTGCCGTCACCGCCGACCACACCACGGGCGCTGTCACCGTCACCGGTGAGGGCATCGCTGACGCCGACGTAGCCAAGGCGGTCGCCGAAGCCGGCTACACCCTGAAGTAGCCATGAGCACCCACGTTGACCTGGGCGTGACTGGCATGACGTGCACGTCGTGCTCCTCGCGCGTCCAGCGCAAACTCAACAAGCTCGACAACGTCACCGCGGCGGTCAACTACTCCACCGAGACCGCCGCCGTGGAGTACGACCCGGAAAGCACCACGCCCGAGCAGCTTATCGACGTCGTGCGCGCCGCAGGCTACGACGCCTTCGTCATGGGAGAAACCCAGGACGAGGGGGCGTCGTCGATAAGCGAGGCCCGCGACGAGGAGGCCGAGAAACTCAAGACCACCACGATCTGGGCGGCGCTGGTGAGCCTGCCGGTGATGCTCGTGTCGATGGTGCACTCGCTGCAGTTTCCAAACTGGGAGTGGGCCGCGCTCGCCGCGACCACGCTGGTCTATTTTGCCGCCGGCTCCGTCTTTCACCGCGCCACGCTGGTAAACCTGCGCCACGGCGCAATGACGATGGATACGCTCATCTCGCTGGGCACTACCGCGGCGTACGTGTGGTCTATCGTCGCGCTATTCGTGTGGGAAAACGCGGCGGATATCTACCTCGAGACCGTCTGCGTCGTCATCACCTTTTTGCTGCTTGGCCGCTGGTTTGAGACCCGGGCGAAGGGGCAAAGTTCGGCCGCGCTGCGCGAGCTTTTACAGATGGGGGCAAAGGACGCGAGCGTGCTGCGCGGCGGCGAGGAAGTTCGCGTGCCCATCGCCGAGGTGCAAGTTGGCGACAGGTTCGTCGTCCGTCCCGGCGAGAAGGTCGCGACGGATGGGCGTGTCGTCTCGGGTCACTCGGCGCTCGATGCCTCGATGCTCACTGGGGAATCCGTCCCCGTGGAAGTGGGCGAAGGCGACGCGGTCACCGGCGCGACGCTGAACACCTCCGGCAGGCTTGTCGTGGAGGCGACCCGCGTGGGCGCAGACACCACGCTCGCGCAGATGGGCGAGCTGGTCAAGGACGCGCAATCCGGCAAGGCACCAGTGGAGCGGCTGGTGGATAGGATCTCGCGGGTCTTCGTCCCCACCGTCATCGCGATCGCGCTCGTGGCATTGGTCGGTCACCTGCTCGTCGGCCACGGCATCAGCGACGCGTTCCGCGCGGCAGTCGCCGTACTGATCATCGCGTGCCCCTGCGCGCTCGGGTTGGCCACCCCCACCGCGATCCTGGTGGGCACGGGCCGCGGCGCGCAGCTGGGGCTGTTGATCAAGGGCCCCGAGGTCCTCGAGTCGACCCGGCAGGCAGACACCGTCGTGATGGACAAAACCGGCACCGTGACCAGCGGCGAAATGGAAGTGGTCAGCGCCACCGATACTGCAACGCTGCGGCTCGCCGCCGCGGTGGAGGCGGGCTCCGAGCACCCCATCGCGCGCGCAATCGTGCGCGCCGCGCCAGACGATCTGCCTGAGGCCACCGACTTTGCCAACGAGCCGGGCCGGGGCGCGTCGGCCACCGTCGAGGGAAAACGAATCAGGGTTGGTCGTCCAACGGACACGACTGAGGCATTCCGCGAGGCCGAACGCACCGGCGCAACTCCGGTGGCCGTCGAGGTCGATGGACAAAGTATCGGCATGATCGCCGTGCGGGATAGCGTCAAACCGGATTCCGCGCGGGCCGTCGCAAAGCTGCGCGAGCTAGGGCTTACCCCGCACCTACTCACCGGGGATAACGCCGGCGCTGCTGCGGTGGTGGCAGAGGAGGTCGGCATCGACCCGGCGCACGTGACAGCCGGTGTGCTACCCGAGGACAAAGTGAACGTGGTGCGTGCGCTGCAGGAAAAGGGCCACCGCGTCGCGATGGTCGGCGACGGCGTGAACGACGCCGCCGCGCTCGCCCAGGCAGACCTCGGTTTGGCAATGGGGGCGGGTACCGACGTGGCCATTGAGGCCGCCGACATCACGCTGATGCACAACTCGCTCATGTCCGCGGCAGACGCCATCCGCCTGTCGCGACGGACGCTGCGCACGATCAAGGGCAACCTGTTCTGGGCCTTCGCCTACAACGTGGTTCTCGTGCCGGTGGCGGCGCTGGGACTCCTCAACCCGATGCTCGCGGGCATCGCGATGGCGTTCTCCTCGGTGTTTGTGGTGAGTAACTCGCTGCGCCTGCGCGGGTTTAGCGCCGCGCGCGGCTAAAGATACGCCCGAGCAGGCCGCGCACGCCCTGCGCCTCGGTGGCCTGATCAATGGCGTCGATGCTGCGCGGCAGGTTGTACAGCCGCGTGGCGTCGCCCGCCTTGGCCACGGTGATGGAGGGGTCAAGTTTCGCCATGGTGCCCGCGCAAGCCCCATCGGCGTGGATGGATCGAATAGTCATGGCGCTTCCCTTTCCTTTCAATACCGGTGATGTGCGCTAGTACCTCAAGAATGGTAGCCCCAAAACCGCAGGCTGTCACCGTTGGAAAGGCAAACCTTACCCGTGCGCCATGTTGACGAAGCGGGAGTAGTGCAGCTGGTGCGCCACCGGAATCGTGTCGATGGGACCGCCGCGGTGCTTCGCCACGATGATGTCGGCCTCGCCCGCACGCTCGTCGTCCCGGTCCTGCGAGTCCGGACGGTACAGCAGGAAGACCATGTCGGCGTCCTGCTCCAGCGAGCCAGATTCACGCAGGTCGGCGAGCTGCGGCTTCTTGTCGGTACGCGCTTCCGGGCCACGGTTGAGCTGCGAGATTGCGATCACCGGCACCTCCAACTCCTTTGCCAAAAGCTTCAGATGGCGGGAAAACTCCGAGACCTCCTGCTGGCGCGACTCAACTTTTTTACCCGAACTCATCAGCTGCAGGTAGTCCAGCACCACCAGGTCCAGGCCGTGCTGCTGCTTGAGCTTGCGTGCCTTGGACCGGATTTCCATCATGGTGAGGTTCGGCGAATCGTCGATAAACAGCGGGGCGTCCTGGATCTCATTGAGACGCTGGGTGAGCTTCTCCCAGTCGCGCTCCTCCATATTGCCCGAGCGCATGGCCGACAGTTTGATCTCCGTTTCCGCCGAAAGCATGCGCATGATGATCTCGGAGGCACTCATCTCGAGCGAGAAGATGACCGAGGTCTTGCCGTGCTGGATGGAGCAGGAGCGCATGAAATCGAGGGCAAGCGTGGACTTACCCACGCCCGGACGCGCCGCGACGATGACCATCTGCCCGGCGTGCAGGCCGTTGGTCAGGTTATCTAGGTCTGTAAAACCGGTTGGCACACCCTGCTCGAGGCCGCCGCCCGCGGCGATCTGCGTGAGTTCGTCGATAGTGGGTTTGAGCAGGTCGGAGAGCACCTTGTAGTCCTCGCCGCCGCCGTTGCGCGCGATATTGAAAACCTCTTGCTGCGCGCGGTCGACCAGCGCCTCGACCTCCATCCCCTCGGCACCCTCGTAGCCGTATTGCACGACGCGGGTACCCGCGTTGACGAGCTGTCGCAACAGCGACTTTTCCTCCACGATTTCCGCGTAGTAGCGGGCGTTTGCCGACGTCGGCACCTCGGAAATCAGCGTATGCAGGTACGGAGCCCCGCCCACCCGCTCCAGCTGGTTCAGGCGGTCGAGACGACCGGCGACGATGAGCACGTCGATCTGGCTGCCGTCCGCGAAGAGGTCCAGGATTGCCTGGTAGATCAGCTGGTGAGAGGGGAAGTAGAAGTCCTCCGGCTGGAGGCTCTCGACCACATCCAGGACGACTTCCTGGTTCAGCAGCATCGCGCCGAGCACGGAGCGCTCCGCGCGCTCGTCGTGCGGGGGCTGCCGATATTCCTGCAGATCGCCTCGCGCTTGGCTGAAGTTGGACTTGCCGGGTTTCCGCGTGTTTGCTGCGTAGTCCCCAAAGTCGTCGAAGTCGTCCCGCGGCTCCGGCGGTAGGACGTAGTCATCATCAAACCCGTCGAGTGCGTCTCCAGCCATGTGCACTAGCGTACCCCGCCGCACCACCTACCGGAAGTTATCCACAACCCCCTGTGGACAACTTCGCGTTCACCCCGGGGCTTCTCCACCAGGGTGTGGATAGACTGTGGATAGACTAGTTTCCTATCCTGCGCAAACAGTACATACACGCAGTTCATCCCTGTTATATTCACTTTGAACATATGGTTGAGACTTGGGGAAAACGGCGCTCACCACCAGGTTTGACACAATAATGTTTACCGACTAGCAACCTTTAATTCGCCTCTGAGCTGGCATATTTACCCGACTTATCCACAGCCGTCCAGGTCGTGTTCGGGCCGTGCTATAGCGTGAGTCCCATGAACGCCACCCGCAGCTTTGCAAACGAACTCCTCCACGGCATCGCCGGCACGCACGCGCAGCTTCGCGACGACCAGTGGTCAGCCATCGATGCCTTAGTCAATCAGCGTCGCCGAATGCTGGTGGTGCAGCGCACCGGCTGGGGCAAATCGGCCGTCTATTTCATCGCCGCGAAGCTGCTCCGCGCGGCTGGCGCTGGCCCCTCCATCATCGTTTCGCCTTTGCTCGCACTCATGCGCAACCAGGTCGCCGCCGCAGAGCGTGCCGGCATTCGCGCCGCCACCATCCACTCCGCCAACGTCAGTGAGTGGGAGCAGATCGAGGCGGCGCTGCCTTCCCTGGATGTGCTCTTAATTAGCCCCGAGCGCCTCAACTCGCCGGGGTTCCGCGAAGACGTACTGCCGGGCCTCGCGTCCAAAGTAGGCATGCTTGTGGTGGATGAGGCGCACTGCATCTCGGACTGGGGCCACGACTTCCGGCCGGACTACCGGCGCATCGCCCGCCTGATCGACGATCTCCCCGCAGACACACCTGTCCTGGCCACCACTGCAACGGCCAACGACAGGGTCGTCGAGGACATCATCGGCCAGCTCGGCGAACAGACTGGCGTGCTGCGCGGCGGGCTCGATCGCGCTTCCTTGGCGCTGCGCGTGTGCCAGCTTGCCGACGCCACACAGCGCCCCGCCTGGATCGCCGAATACCTTAGCCGCACCGACGGCTCCGGCATTATCTACTGCCTCACCGTGGCCGCCGCCCACGACCTTGCCGACGCGTTGCACGCCGCAGGCTTCGCGGTCGCGGCCTACAGCGGGCGCACCGATGCGGAGGAGCGAACAAGGCTAGAGCAGGCGCTTCTACACAACGAGCTCAAGGCGCTCGTAGCCACGAGCGCACTCGGCATGGGCTTTGACAAGCCCGACCTCTCCTTCGTTGTACACATGGGCGCACCCAGCTCTCCAGTGTCCTACTACCAGCAGATCGGGCGCGCCGGACGTGCCACCGACCACGCCGAAGTTGTGCTCCTTCCCGGCCCAGAAGACGAGCGGATCTGGCAATACTTCGCCTCCGCGTCCATGCCAGAGGAGCAGGTGGTGCGCCAGTTGTTGGCCGGGCTCGGTAGCGAACCCGTGTCCATGCAGCGCCTGGAGACCGTGGTAGATCTCTCACGCTCGCGCATCGAGCAGGCGCTCAAGGTGCTCGACGTGGAGGGCGCCGTGCGCCGCGTGAAAGGCGGCTGGGTAACCACCGGTGCGCCGTGGTTGTACGACCACGCCCGTTACGACGGGCTGGCGCAAGCCCGCGAGCGGGAGCAGTCGCTGATGCTGGCCTACGAACAGACGCAGGGTTGCCGCATGGCATTTTTACGCCGCGAGCTCGATGACCCAACATTAGATGACTCGCCGTGCGGGCGCTGCGACAACTGCACCGGGCAGCGGCTTCCGGAAACGGTGGATGCCGGAGTTGTGGCGTCGATAAGCGCTCAGCTCAGTGCGCCCGGAGTGGCGCTGCCCGTGCGCAAGATGTGGCCGACTGGCTCCGCCCGCCGCGGCAAGATCAAGGGGCTCGCCCCGGGCAAAGCGCTGGGCCGGCTCAACGACGTCACACGCGGCCCCGCGCTCAACGCACTCCTGCGCGCAAACACCTACCGCCCGCGGCCCGCGCAGCAGTGGCGCGAGGATGAGTGGCTGCCGCAGATCGTCGAGGTCCTTGCAGCGTGGGAGTGGAGCGAGCGGCCGCGGTGCGTCGTTGTGCTGGGGGACTGGGATGCGGCGCGTACCGAAATGCTCAGCGCGCTTGGGCGCGCGGTGGCACAAGTGGGTCAGATGCGCTTCGGTGGGATAATTCGGACGACCGGTCCGGAAGTAACCGCCACAAATTCGGCGTTTCGGGTCAACGCGCTCGATCAGCGATTCGACTTCTCCGAGGTACCAGCACTTGAGGGACCGGTCCTGCTCCTGGCTGGACTCGTCGACTCCGGTTGGTCGATGACGGTGGCAGGGGCAGATTTGGCAGCTCGAGACAATATTGAGGTGTTGCCATTGGCGCTCGCAAGTATGGGCTAATTGCGTTTATTACAATATGGTCACAGTGCTAGCATTCGGTCCCCTGTTCGATATAATGGTGGCAACAAGAAAGTCCGCAGGAAGGAGGTTGCATGTCCCGTACCACCACACGCTCAGCGCCGGAAACCCACACGCCCGCCGCACTGAAGAAGCATTTTCGCTGCCAGAACGTATCAGACCCACGCGCAAAACTCTCGCAGCAGATGCGTGACACGGAGTACGCCCTCTACAGCCCCTACACCGAGATGCCGCTGCAGGACTTCGAACTTGAGGTCGAGGAGCTCGCCGCAATCACCGACCGTCCCAAGCACGAGATCAGCGCGGCGATCTTCGCGTACAACCGGCTTCGCCTTCTCCCCCAACTACGCAAGCTGCAGGAAGAGACGCGGCTCCTTTCTGTCCATACCCTCGTAGGCATTGACTCGGCGCTGATGAAAGTCGGCGCGGACGCAGACGAGGAGACCTGGGCCGTTTTTGATGAGATGCTGGTACAACTCTTCCGCCCGAAGCGTGCGAACCAGCCACTGCCCAGCCGTGCCAGCATCGTCCGCCGGATCCGCACGCTGATAGCCAAGCTGGATGTCGGCCTCAACTACGACCCAGTCAAGCGCAAGAAGCGGGAAGACGCACACAACCACCGTGCGCGCACACTCGAATTCAGCGACTTTGAAAGCAGCGGGGTCTCGCTCAGTGCGCTCCAGCTGACCACCGACAACACCACCATGGCGGTCCTTCACGCCAGCCTGAAAGCTACGGCGCGCGAACACAAGCTTTCGTTCACGGACACCGCCATCAAGTTGATGACCGGCGACATTGAGCCAAACGCGAAGGTACATCTCCACGTCTACGCGCCCGCAGGGAAAGACGGCACGCGGGAAGCAGGCTCGCCCGTCTTCATCCCCGGTGTCGGTTGGACCAACGCGCTGGACACCAAAGAGTTCGACGACCTGTGCGAGGCGCACCCGCCCACGGTGCACAACCTCGACGAAGTCGCGAAGACCACCACAGACAGCTACACCCCAACAGCAGACATGAAGCACTACGCGCACGCCCGCGACGGGGAATGCATCTTCCCCGGGTGCACGCGGCCGGCGAAGGCGTGCCAGCTCGACCACCGAATCCCCTTCGACCGCGGCGGCAAAACCACACCGGACAACTTATTCTGCCTTTGTGCCCATCACCACAACATCAAGACAGATAAGCGCGCGTTCTACATTCCGGACCCAGTCACCGGGGACATCGTCTGGTTGTTAGACAACGGCACGTACCTTCTTTCGCGCCACGAGGGCCCGCTTTTCGACGAAATCACGCCCACCGCACCCCACTGGCGCAGCTCCCTCGAAGCGGCCGCAAAGAACCGCGACACCACCGCCGAGTTCAACGCCCGCATCCACCGCCTGCTCGACGAATACGACGCCCACGGCGACTACTTTCGCTGTATAGCCGAAATACAGGCCCTCGAAAGACGCTTTAAACTCCGAACCGAGTTCGCCCCCGAGCCCCCGCCCGAAGAACCAGACCCAGACCCATTCCCCGACCCCGAACCGCTTGCGAAGCACAACCCCTTCCCGCCGCGGGAGTAAGCAAAACGCGGACCCCCTCCTCACAAGGGGATCCGCGCTTTGAAGTGCTGTTGTCGCTCGTCGAAAAGCGTAATGCGTTTACGCTGCGACGACCTCGAAGTTAATCTTGCCTTCCACATCGTCGTGGAGGTTGACCTTGACCTGGTAGCCGCCGGTCTTCTTCACAAGACCCTTCGGCACGTTGATGCGACGCTTATCCAGGGACGGGCCGCCAGCCGCCTTGACAGCGGAAGCGATCTCCGCCGCGGTGACAGAACCGAACAGCTTGCCGCTGTCGGAAGTGCGCACGGCAACCTTCACACCAGTGAGCTGGTCGAGCTGATCGCGCAGCTCCTTCGCGTGGTCCAGATCGCGGACCTCGCGGTCAGCCTGCACGCGCTTAATGTCTTCAATCTGCTTCTCTGCGCCACGGGTAGCCGGGATAGCCAGGCCGCGCGGGAGCAGGAAGTTACGTCCGTAGCCGTCCTTGACTTCGACGATTTCGCCGGGCTCGCCAAGTTTCTCAACGGCAGCGGTGAGGATCAGCTTCATGAATCCTAACCTTCCTTATGATGAAAAATGATTGTGTGGGTTAAAACAACGTCTTAGAACGGCGGCTCATCGTCCATTCCGCCGAAGCCACCAGCTGGTGGGGCGGAGTTCCACGGATCGTTCGCCGGCTGCGATTGCTGCTGAGGCTGCTGTTGCTGCTGCGGCGGCGCCGACTGCTGCTGGAAGCCCTGGGACGGACGCGGCTGCCCGCCACCCTCACGTGGCGTGCGGCTCACATTCGCCGTGGCAAACTTCAGCGAAGGACCAACCTCGTCAACTTCAACCTCAAAAACCGTCCGGTTTTCCCCCTCGCGGGTCTGGTAAGAACGCTGCCGCAGGCGGCCCTGCACGATCACGCGCATCCCCTTCGTCAGGGATTCCGCGACGTTCTCGGCCATCTGGCGCCAGCAGTTGCACGTCAGGAACAGCGCTTCGCCGTCTTCGAACTGGTTCGTCTCCCGGTTGTACGAACGCGGCGTCGACGCAATGCGGAAATTCGCAACTGCGGCGCCACTCGGGATGAAACGCAGCTCTGGGTCAGCAACGAGGTTGCCAACAACGGTGATCGGTGTTTCGTTTTGTGCCATGCTCTTCTCCTACCAGGTGGAATTCGTTCGGCTCGAGCCTACCGGTTCCTACTTGTCGGTGCGCAGCACCTTGGTACGCACAACGTTGTCGTTCAGGTTCAGCACGCGGTCGAGCTCCTTGACCGTGTCAGCCTCGCACTCGAGGTTGACGACAGCGTAGATGCCCTCTTCCTTCTTGTTGATCGGGTAAGCAAGGCGCTGCTTGCCCCACACATCAACCTTTTCCACCTTGCCGTTTTCCTTACGGACAACTTCCAAGAACTTGTCCAGGGACGGGGCAACGGTGCGCTCATCCTGCTTAGAATCCAGAATGATCATTACTTCGTAGTGACGCACGGACCTCATCACCTCCTATGGTCTAGTAATTTCAATTTCGGCCGCCACGCCTTTCGCGGCGGCAGGAGGGTCGTTGCGTCAAGCAACTTGTCCAGGGTACCCCACCCAATCCCGCAGGCCAAATGGCTAGCGGTCGGCCTCGGTCACCATTCCGTCCGGCGTGATATCGACGTCGATGTCGTTGAACTCGAGCTCGAAGTGGCCGTCATCAAACTCAACCTCGGCTCGGCCATCCCGCGCCGCGTCGACCACGGACTGGACGTCGGCCTCCGTGAGGTTGTCCTCAGCCATGTCAGACTTTGCTTCGTCGCTGTAGCCGCTTATCGACGTCGGCAGCTCCGGCTCAGAGACGGCTGCGGTCACCGTAGTTTCAGTAGGTTCAGTAGTTTCAGTAGTTTCAGGCTCTTCGCTCGTACCGCAGGCCGTCAGGGCCCCGGCGAGCGCGATGGTCGTTGCCATGATCGTAGTGCGTTGCATGGGCGCCACCGTACCTACGCCGGACCAGGTGCCGCCACAAAAACCGCGAGAAAAACCGGAATGATCGTGATGAAGAGGAAGGCCGCAAGGCCGAAGCCGAGCGCGAGCACCGGGCGCTGCATCTTCGCCATCGCCCAGAACGCAGCGCCGATCAGGCAGAAACCGATTGCGATCGAGCCGATTCCGACGACTGTTGCTGTGCCCACTGCGCTTCCTCCTCTTTCCATGCATCGGGTGTGGTCAGCAGCGGGTCGTGGCCGTTGTGCGCCGCCGCCACCTTGTCCGGGCGCTTCCCAAACATCTGCTGAATCACCAGCACCATGATGGTGATGATGAAGGCGTCGCGGGTGATGATCGTGACGTCGAGAAGCCAGCCCGGCGCGCCCAAGTTCTCCTCCCCCATCATGTGCCACATCAGCACAGGCCACACCATCATGTCGGCGACCATCCAGCTCAGCAGCAGGCGCCAATACGGCAGCGCGAGTACCGCAGGGACGATCAGCCAGATCGAGTACTGCGGACTCCACACCTTGTTAAAGAGCAGGAAGAACCCAAGAATCAGCGTGAGCAGCTCCGCGATCCGCGGGGTGCGCGGCGCTTTCAGGCCCATCACCAGCACCGCCGCGCAACCGGCGAGGAACAGGATGAGCGTGACAGCGTTGAGAATGACCGGTGCGCCCTCGCCGGAGTCGAAGCCGCCCCACCCGGTGATCCGCGAAAAGACGGCGTAGATGGTCGTCCACTCCCAGCCGCGGTCGGTGTTCAGGCGGCGGAACTCGTTCCAGGCCTCCGGGTTGCGCAAATAGATAGGCAGGTTCACGACCACCCAGCTGACTACCGACGCCGCGAGCATCTTGCCAAAAGGCACCAAATCGCGCTTGCGCAGCGCCACCACTAGGTACGCGCCGAGGGCGAAGATCGGCCACATCTTGAACGCGGTGCCCAGCCCGATCATCACGCCAGCAAGCGTGAACTTGCCGTTGCGGGCCGCGAGCAGCGCCGCGACCGCGAAGAAGATCGAGGGGATATCCCAGTTCGTAAACGCGTGCATGATCAGAAGCGGCGAACCGACCACCAACAGCGTGTCCCACACGCGGTTGCCGGCGAGCTCAGCGACCATACGCGCCGTCGCCACCCAGATGATCGCAAGGAAGAAGACCGTGACGTAGAAGTACCAGCCCACCTCGGGCAACACGCGCTCCGCCAAGAAGTACGTATTGCGAGAGATAAACGATGTAAAGCCCTGGAAAAGCCCGGCGAGCACCGGGTACTCCATGTAGCGGGTCAGGCCTTCCTCAACCCACGAGTAGTCGTAGACAAAACCTGGCTGGTCAAGGCCACGCGCGCCGTACAGCGGCACGATGTCGTTGTAGCAGAACGAGGTGAACTGGCGGCCGCCATCCCAGTTCAACTGCAGCACGCCATCGTCGTCTGGCTTGCCGAGCGCGCAATTCGACTTCGACAGCGCCCCGAGGAAGAGGAACACGTAGGCCACCGCGAAGATGGTGCGCAACGGCGTCCAAAACTTCGCGCGTCCGATCTGGGCGTACTTGCCCATCGGGCCGCCGAGGAATTCGATCCAGCCGCGGGCGATTGGCTCAGTCGTACCGGGTTGCACGCGGTCAGCAGGATCGGGCCACGTTGTGTGCTGCTGTGCCATAGCTTGTGTACTTCCCACCTCTACTGCAACGCGCCTTCAATACCGTCAAAGAAATCGTTCACCGCGTCGTTGAGCCCCAGGTCCGGCGCCGCCGGTGCCGGGGCAGGCGCGGGTGCGGGCGCGGGAGCTGGCGCCGGGGCGGGAGCTGGCTGCTCCGGGGCCGGGGGTGCCTCCGGAGCTTGCGCAGATCCACGCTCCTCCGGCTTCGCTTCCTCCGTCGGCTGCTCCGCAGGTTGCGAAGATTCCTGCTGGTTGTAGTAGGCCCAGGAATTGCCACCCAGGCTCGCGCCACCCGAGTAGGGGCTCACGCCCCAGTAGACCGGGCTCGCGCCGTGGAAGTTCTGCACCTCTTGGCCCTCGAGGACCGAGTCCAGGACGTTCTTCCAGATCCGGGTGGGCGTCTGCGCGCCCCACATGATGCCACCGGATTCGTTATAGATCGCGGAGGTGTTGTCGGCGGTGCCGACCCAGACGGCCACGGCGAGCTGCGGGGTGGAACCCACCATCCACGCGTCCTTGTTCAGGCCCGTGTCGCCCAGCTGCGCGGTACCGGTCTTTCCTGCCGCGGGACGCCCGCCAGCGAGGTTGGCGTACGAGTAGGGGATCACCGTCTGCATCGCTTCGATCACGTTGTCCGCCACCTGGGCAGACACACGACGCTCCGCGTACTCGCGATCGTTTTCGTAGAGCACCTCGCCGCGCGCGTCCACAACACGCTCGACGAAGTGGGTCGGGTGGTACACGCCGCGGTTCGTCAGGGTCGCCACGCCGACGGCCATGTCGAGCACGCGAGACTGGTACTGGCCCAGCACAATGCCCTCGTATGGCTGGCCGCCGTTCTCGCGCAGGGTCACCGGGATACCAGGAATGGAGCGAGCCACGCCGAGCGCGTGCGCCATATCCGCCGTGTCCTGCGTCGTGTTGTCCAGCTCGTTCTGGATACGCATGTAGGCGGTGTTCGAGGACACGCGCGTCGCCTCGGTCATGTTGATCATGCCCCCGCCGCCGCCGTCGTAGTTGGTCACCACGGCGCCATTCGGCAGCGTGACCGGGGAAGCATCGAAGTTCGCGGTGAGCGGGATGCCCTGCTGGAGCGCCGCCGCAAGGGTAAAGATCTTGAACGTCGAGCCCGTCTGCAGACCGGCGTTGGCGTAGTCCCAACCTGAAGGATCGTTACCGCCGTAGTAGGCGCGCACCGCGCCCGTGCCCGGCTCCACCGCAACCACGCCGGTGCGCGCGTCGTCCTGCAAGCTGGACAGCTGCTCCTCGGAGATGCTAACCGTGTCGTCCTGGGCCTTCTTATCGATGGTCGTGGTGATCTGCAGGCCGCGGTTGGTCAGGTCGTCCTCCGAGATGCCAATCGCCGCGAGCTCCGTCATGACCTGGTTCTTGATCAGACCGTTCGGGCCGGTGGCCTCGGTGTACGCCGAGTAGGTCGCCGGGTCGCGCGTCTCCGGCATCTGCGCCTTAGCACGAGTGTCCTGGTCAATCGCGCCCATCGCCACGAGCCCGTCCATCACGTAATTCCAGCGATCCTCCGCGCCCTCCGGGTTCGTCCACGGATCGAGCTGGCTCGGGCGCTGGATCGACGCGGCGAGCACCGCGCCTTCCTCCACCGTCAGCTCGCTGGCCGGCTTGGAAAAGTAGGCGTGCGCAGCCGCCTCAATGCCGTAGGCGTTGCGTCCGAAGTACACAGTGTTGAGGTACGCGCTGAGCACCTCCTCCTTCGACCAGGAGTTCGCCATCTTGATCGAGTACACGAGCTCCTTCGCCTTGCGCTGGTAGGAGTGCTCGTTGCCCACGATCGCGTTCTTCACGTACTGCTGCGTAATCGTCGAGCCGCCGCCGGCAGACGGGTTGCCGGTGAGCTGCCCGATCGCCGCGCGGCCAAAACCGGTAAAGGAGAAGCCGGAGTTCTCCCAAAAGTCGCGGTCCTCCGCCGCCAACACCGCGTTCTGTACCTCGACCGGCACCTTGTCCAGCGCGATCTGCTCGCGGTTGCCTTCCGGCGGGACCACGCGCGCAAGCTCAGTCTTGGCATCGTTGAAGTAGATGCTGGAGATCTGAGCCGCCTCAATCTCATTCGGGGCCGGGAGGTTCGCCCGGCTGTAGTTCCAGGCGAACCACAGCGCCGGGATAGAGGCGAGGAGCACTAGTAGCAGCAAGAAGGCCAAGACCCACTGCCCAACACGGGAGGGCTTCTTCTTTGCCGCGGTGCTCCCGCTCTCGGGGGCTTTCTCGTTGTTTGTCACGCGTGTTCCCTTACAACGTCGACGACGACAGCAGTCACAGTGCTCTCAATACTTACAAACACACTACCCGCCCGCCACACAATCACCCCACTGGGCAAGCGGTAAAAGCCTTGCACAAATAATTCCACTTACACTCGGGACACACCTCGACGAAATGCACCGTGATCGGGCCTACCTCGCCGACGAGGCGGTCGATCTCCTCCTCGCTGCGCGCGGTATTCGCGCGGCGGCCCAGCGCATCGCCGTACACCCACTTCACGTCGCGCATCTCCCCACCGCAGATGGGGCAGGGGCGCGCGGCCGGAGTCCCGTGGAATTCGCTGGCGGTGCGGAGGAGAAAATCGGCGTCGCAGACGTCGCTAAGCACGAGGTGCCCCGCGCGGAAATCTCGCAGGGTTTGGCGGCGGGCCCACTCGTGGGAGATCTCGTACCGATACGCAAACACCCCGTCTAGTATAGTCAACCTAAAGCTGGTACTATTTAGTCGTTAAAAAGCGTTGAGGAGTTGGAAATGACCTTGGCACAGGATCCCACAGCACAACCGGACCCTTACGACATCGCGCAACGGATTCGTCCAGCAATGACCTCGCTGTACGTCACCTACTTCCGCACCGCCGAGCACTCGGACCTCACCGGCCCGCAGCTGTCGATCCTCAGCCGACTCGCGGAGGAGGGGCCGACCCGCATTAGCAGGATTGCCGAAGCGGAAGGCGTGCGCATGCCCACCGCCTCGAACACCGTCAACCAATTGGAAAAGCGCGGGCTGGTGCACCGCATTCGCTCCGAGGACGACCGCCGCGGCGTGAGCGTCGAGACGACGAAGCTGGGCCGCGAGGAGCTCGAGCGCGTGGGCGAGGAGCGCACCCGCTACCTGGGCGAGATGCTCGGCACGCTTGACGGGGACTCGCTGCGAAAGCTCGACAGCGTCACCGACATCATCAACCTGCTGGCTGAGGCCTACGTGAATAAGGAGCACTCCGCATCGTAGAATCGGAGGCGTGACGGCACGTTCATTTTCCAGCGATCTGGCGCAGCTGCCCCGCAACGAGGGGGAGCTCCGCGTTGTTGTTGGTTGGGACTCGAGCAACTCCAACAACACGGAAGCACTCGAGTTCGCCGCGTGGCTCGGCCGCTCCCTGCCGGTGCGGGTCCAAGTCATGGCCACCACGAAAAGCCCGCTGACCGCGTCGATCTCCGGCAAGAAATACAAGAAGTGGCTAAAGCGCTCGGAGGAACACTTCCGCGAGGAGGTCGACGATGCCCTCGACGAGGTGCTGCCGGCCTCGCAGCGCGCCACACCGTTCGCGCGCCTCGTCGAGCGCACCGGCAATGCCGAGCCGCTTTACGACGTCGCGCGGACCTTCAACGCCGACATGATCATCCTCGGCTCACGCGCCAAGACCGCGAAGAGCCGCTTCCGCCCCACCAGCGAGGCGGACCAGCTCATGCACTCCTCCACCCTGCCACTGGGGCTCGCGCCGAAGCACGTGAAGCTGTCGAAGAAGGGCATCACCCGGGTCACCTACGCGCTGATCGACTCCGACGAGGTTTCCGGCGACGGCCACCGCTTGCGCTTCCCCGGCTTGGCGTACGCCACCACGCTGGCCTGCGTCATCGGCGTGCCGCTGCGCATCGTCGCCTTTTCGCCCAATGAACGCGACGGCGACTTCTCCCACGAGCTCGCGGCCTGGAACGAAACCACGCTCGGCCTGCTCGATCGGGTGCGCGACCAAGCGTTAAACGTGTGCACCCAGTTTGACGGCTGTGCGGGGCTCGACGTGGAGACGTTGCTCGCCTCAGGAAAGAGCTGGAAGCGCGCGGTCGATAGCGTGAAGTGGAAGAAGGGCGACATCCTCTGCCTGGGCTCGCAGCCCTCCGGCCCGATTAAGCGCGTCTTCGTCGGCAGCCGCGAGGGCGAATTCATTCGTTTTGCCCCGGTGCCGGTGCTGATTTACCCGCGCTCGGAGGCGGAAAGCTAAACGCCGAAAGCGTGGTACAGATGGGAAGTATGCGCGAACACCCAGAAAACGATCTCTCCTCTCCGGCGGACCGCTTCAGCCGGGTTCGCCCCGAGCCGCAGGATTTTGACGCGCTTGCCGACGAGCCGGATCCTTTCGACGTCGCCCAGCGCAACAAGCGCTCCACGGTGCAGGCTGTCGTCTTTGCCGCCTGCGCGGTGGCGATCACGCTCGTCACGGGCTTCGTGCTCAAGTGGATCCCGGGGGTAAGCGAAGACACCTGGGCGATCGTCACCTCCATCCCGCCGGTGGTCGCGCTGTTGGCTTGCGCCGTGATCATGGTGCGCAAGCTCAACCGCTACGAACGGTGGGTGCCGTGGATGGGCGTGTTCTGGCTGCCGCTGGTGCCCTTCACCATGGTTGTGCTCATCATCACTATCGGTGCCCTCGCCACCTAGGCCTGTGCACAGTCCTCACAATATGGGTTGCGCTCACGGCACTCGGGGCAGCTGAGGTACTGCACTCGGCACTCCGGCTCGTTGGCGCAGTTGTAGAAGCGGTTCGTCGCCTCACCGCAGTGCACGCAATGGCCCAGCTGCACGTAGTTCGGATCCTCTTCCCCATCACCAAACTCGGTGTGCATGCGCTTGTCAAAGACGTAGAGGGAGCCCTCCCACAGCCCGGAGTTGCCATACTTTTCGCCGTAGCGCACGATCCCGCCGTCGATTTGGTAGACGTTTTCAAACCCGCGGTTGATCATCAGGCTGGAAAGCACCTCGCAGCGGATACCGCCGGTGCAATACGAGATGACTGGCTTCTCTTTCATCCAGTCGTACTTACCGCTGTCGAGCTCCCGGATGAAGTCGTGGGTCGTCTCGACGTCCGGAACCACCGCGTTCTTAAACCTGCCGATCTCGGCCTCGCGGGCATTGCGACCATCGAAAAAGACGACGTCCGGGTTGTTGTGCACCAGCTCGTTGACCTCTTCAGGCTTCAGGTGCTTCCCGCCGCCGACCACGCCGTGCTCGTCCACCTTCAGCTCGCCGGGCGCGCCGAAAGACACGATCTCCTCGCGCGCCTTGACGGAGAGCTTGGGAAAGTCGTCGCGGCCGCCCTCGGACCACTTGAACTCGATCCCGCGGAAGTATTCGCGCGTCTTTTTCGCGTATGTCTTGCACGCATCAATCGGCCCGCCGACCGTGCCGTTGATGCCGTCCTTGGACACGATGATCCTCCCGTGCAGGCCAAGCCCTTCGCACAGGTCGCGCTGCCACAGCCGCACGGCATCTGGGTCGGCGATGGGCTGGAACTTGTAGTACAGGAGGATTTTGTTAATGCTGGCCACGGATATTTACCATCTGATCCTTGTACGCCACCGCGTCGCGCGTGTAGACGCGGCGGTGGGTGCCGACCTTGTGCCCGGTGAGCTGGCCCTCGTCGATAAGCTTGACCACAAAGGGGCGAGACACGCCGAGTAAGTTGGCCACCTGCTGGGTGGTCATCTCCTCCTCCGGGCCGGGCGCCTTGACCAGGCGGCCTTCTGCCAGGTCCTCGATAATGTCGCGGAGCCACACTGCCGTTTCCTTCGGCAGCGTGACGGTATCGGCCGCGCGGGTGCGGGCCTGCGAGAGGTTGTTGTTTAAATCTGCCAGTGCTTGCTCTACCGGTGAGAGCTTCTCTTCCGTTACCATGTGCGCCATCATACGAACAATCCGCAACGAGCGCAATAGGAGAAGCGCAAAGCGTGCAAATTCTAGCGCTTGTGGTAGAGCCCCTTCTTCCAATACTTCGGCTCGGAGGTCACCAGCACTCCCAGGTTGCGGAAGATACCCTCGTCCACGGAACCGAGGATCGTCGAGGTGTGGGCATCGCACCCGCGAAGGCTTCGTAGCTGGTCGAGTGCTTTCGCCGCATCCTCGTTCGTCGAAGCAGACACCGACAACGCAATAAGCACCTCGTCGGTGTGCAGGCGGGGGTTGACCGACCCCAGGTGCTTCGTCTTGAGGGTTTGGATCGGCTCGATAGAGTCCGGGGACAGCAGGTGCACGGCGTCGTCGATACCCGCGAGCTGCTTCAGCGCGTTGAGCAACACCGCCGCCGAGGGCCCGAGCAAATCAGAGGTCTTGCCGGTGACGATCGTGCCGTCCGGCAGCTCGAGCGCCGCCCCCGGCTGGCCGGTCGCCTCAGCAACCTCAAGCGCCGGCGCGACCACCACACGATCCGCCGTAGTCACCTCGGCCTTGCGCATCACGTTGGCAATCCTCGCGGACTCCGTATTTTCCTTCTCCGCGCGACGCTCCGCCACCAACGTCTTGTAGTAGCGGCGGATAATCTCCTGCTCGGCGGCGTGGCGGCACGCTGCGTCGTCGGAAATGCAGTAGCCCGCCATATTCACGCCCATGTCTGTGGGTGACTCGTACGGCGTTTCCCCGGTGACCTCGCGCAGCAGCGCCTTGAGCAGCGGGAAGACCTCGATGTCGCGGTTGTAGGAGGTGACCTTCTCCCCGTAGGCCTCCAAGTGGTACTGGTCGATCACGTTGATGTCGTCCAAGTCAGCGGTGGCCGCCTCGTAGGCCAGGTTCACCGGGTGCGACAGCGGCAGGTTCCAGATGGGGAAAGTCTCAAATTTGGCGTAGCCAGCAGGGACACCACGCTTGTGCTCGTGGTAGACCTGGCTCAAGCACGTCGCCAACTTGCCGGAGCCGGGCCCCGGCGCGGTCATGACGATGAGGTCACGGGAGGTCTCCACATAATCGTTGTGGCCGAAACCCTCCTCGGAAACCACGGTCGCCGTGTCGTTGGGGTAGCCGGGAATCATGTAGTGGCGCGAGACCTTCAGCCCCAGCCGGCCGAGGCGCTCCAGGAAGGCCTCGACGTTCTCGTTGTGCCCCTCAAGCTGCGTGACCACCACGTTTTCCACCAAAAAGCCGCGGTCACGGAACACGTCGACCAGCCGCAGCACATCGTCCTCATAGGTGATGCCGAGGTCGGCGCGCACTTTCTGGCGCACCACGTCGCCCGCGTTGAAGCAGATGACGATCTCCACCTCGTCCTTGATTCGGTCGAGCATGGCGATCTTGTTGTCCGGGGTGAACCCGGGCAGGACGCGGGAGGCATGGTGGTCGTCGAAAAGCTTGCCCCCCATTTCTAAGTACAACTTGCCGCCGATCTCCCGCCTGCGCGCGGTGATGTGCTCGGACTGCATCTGGATGTATTTTTCGCGGTCAAACCCGATCGTGTACGGCATAGGGGCAATAATACAATTTTGGGCATGCAGTCTCGGAAGTACCACGATGCCTGAGGGCCACGTCATTCACCGCCTCGCCGCGCGCCTCAACGATGAGTTTCGCGGCGCGCCGCTCGCCGCCTCCTCCCCGCAGGGCCGCTTCGATGCCTCGCTTATCGACGCCCACCCGCTGATTCGTGCCCAAGCCCAAGGCAAGCACCTCTTCCTCGAGTTTGCGCATGTTGTTGTACACATCCACCTGGGGCTGATCGGCTCGCTGCGCTTCGAGCCGGCCGAGGACATCTGGGGCCAGATCCGGCTGCGGCTGGTGCCCGATGGCGGCGAAGGCACAGTCGCCGCGAACCTGCGCGGGCCGCAGACCTGCGCCTACCTCAGCGGCGCAGAGGTCGCCGCCATCTTGGAACGCAGCGGCGAGGACCCGCTCGACAGTGATTCGGACCCCGACGCCCTGTGGGCGCGCGTGCACCGCTCGAAGCGCACGATCGGCTCGCTGATGATGGACCAGTCCTACTTCGCCGGGGTGGGCAACATCTACCGCGCCGAGCCGCTGTTTAGGCAACGCATCTCCCCGTTTACGCCCGGCCGCGCGCTCGACCGGGCCGAGTTCGACGCGCTCTGGGAGGACCTGGTGGAACTCATGCGCTACGGATTCGAGCACGGGCGCATCGACACGGTGCGCGATGAGCACTCGCCGGAGGCGATGGGGCGGGCGCCCCGGAAGGACGACCACGGCGGCGAAGTCTACGTCTACCGACGGGCCGGCCAGCCCTGCTACGTGTGCGGCGACGAGATCGCGCTGCGGAAGGTGGAGGGGCGCAACCTGTTCTGGTGCCCCACCTGCCAGCGCGACTAGCCTGGCCGGTATGTACGCCTGCACGTTTACCGCCGACCAAGTCCGCGCCGCCGAACAACCCCTGCTTGATGCGCAAACTGCGCCCGACGAGCTGATGCAACAGGCCGCGCACGCCGTGGCCCAGGTAGCGCGCGCCATGGTTGCGCCCGGCGCGCGGGTGCTCGCGGTGGCGGGGCCCGGCGGCAACGGGGGTGACGCGCTCTACGCCGCCGCCGAGCTCGCCATGTCCGGATACCGGGTCGACGCCCTGCTGGTGGCAGGCCGCGCCCAGGAGCGCGCGCTGGGTGCGCTGCGCAACGCGGGAGGAGCCGTGGTCGACGACGTTTCTGACGAGTATGAGCTGGCCATCGACGGCATGACCGGCATCGGTGGCACCGCCGGCCTGCGCGAGGAGTATGCGGAGGTCGTGGCCGCACTGAACCGGCTGCGCGTGCTTTCGGTGGATGTGCCCTCCGGCGTCGACGCCGACACCGGCGAGGGCGGCAACCTGCACGTCACCGCAGAAGCCACTGTCACGTTTGGCGGTTTTCGACGCGCCCACGTGCTCTCTGCTGCGTGCGGGGTGCAACTGCTCGCGGACATCGGCATCGGCGGCCGCCAGCTGTACGAAACGCTGAGCGATACGCTGCCGGAATGGTCCGCCGACGGCCCCACGCTTTTGACTGCCAACCGCGCCGTCACCCCGGTTTTTCCGATCCCGGAGGGGATGCGCGGGCTTCACCCTGCGCCCGTCCCTGCAGTTGAGCCCGACGCGGCAGACGACAAGTACTCCGGCGGTGTGGTTGGTATCCGCGCCGGCAGCAGCACCTACCCGGGCGCGGCCCTCCTGTGCACCGCGGGCGCGGTGTATGCCACCCCGGCGATGGTGCGCTACGCGGGCCCGCAGGCAACCGAAGTAGTGCGCGCGCACCCGGAGGTCGTCGCAGCCGGCACGCTTGCTGCGTGTGGACGCGTCCAGGCCTGGGTGTTCGGCCCCGGCGCAGGCACGGATGATGCAGCCGCGGCGGAACTGCGTGTGCTGCTCGCCGCGCCGGAGCCTTTGCTTCTCGACGCCGACGCCATCACCCTGCTGGCCACCCACTCCGACCTGCGCATTTCCCTGCGCCAACGCGAGTCCTACACCGCGCTGACCCCGCACGACGGCGAGTTCGCCCGGCTGCGGGAGGCGGTAGGTCTTCCGGAGGATGACCGCGTAGAGGAAACGCTGAAGCTGGCGGAGTACCTCGGCTGCGACGTCTTGCGCAAAGGCCGGACCACGTTAATCTCCGATGGCCACATCGTCTACGGGCTGGACGCCGGGCACTCCTGGGCCGCCACCCCGGGTTCCGGCGACGTGCTCTCCGGCATTGCCGGCGCGCTGCTCGCGCACAATGCGCAGACCTATTCACTCATCGCGGCCGCAACCGTGCACGCTGTGGCCGCCAAACTGGCCGCCGCAACCGAGTACGGCGACGCGACGGCGCCCGCCAGCCGCATCGCCATATTTGTCCGCGAGGCCACCGCGAAGCTTGCCCATGCGTAACACTGCGATCATCGGCGGCGGCCAATCGGCGCTCGCCACCGCCTACTATCTGCGTAAGCACGGGGTGGACTTCACTATGTTTGGCGACCGTGCCGCCGGTGCCTGGCCCACGTACTGGGATCACCTCACGCTGTTCTCGCGCGCCGAGTTTTCCAACCTGCCCGGCTGGCCGATGCCCGCCTACGACGGCTACCCGCCACGCGACCACGTCGTGGACTACCTCACCAGATACGAACAGCGCTACGACTTCCCCGTCGTGCGCGAGCGGGTGGAGCGGGTGACGCATCGCAACGGAATATTCAGGCTGCACCCCCAAGACGTGGTTGCTCGCAATGTGGTCGTCGCCACCGGCAAGACCCCGTTCGTGCCGCACCTGCCAGGCACGTTTGGTGGCACGCAGATCCACGCCGCCAGCTACCGCAACCCAGCGCAGTGCGCAGACAAAAGCGTCGCGGTGGTTGGCGGCGGCGACTCGGGCGCACAGATTACCGCCGACCTGGTTTTAGCAGGGGTAGACGCGCAGTGGCTGACGCGCACTCCCCCGCGGTTTATGCCCGACGACGTCGACGGCGCAGTCCTGTTTCGCCGCAACCGCGAACGCTTCCTCGCCATATCAAAGGGCGAACCGGATCCGGGCGGTGCCGACTTCGGCGGCGACATCGTCGCAGTTCCCGAGGTACGCCGCGCACGCGACGCGGGGCTCATACGCAACCTGCGCCTCCCCGCCACCCTGGACGAGATCGAGGCGCTCGGCGTGGACGTGCTCATCTGGGCAACCGGGTTTCGCCCAGCCCTCGGCCCTGTGCGCGGACTTCGACGCGATACTCCTGGCCTGTGGTTCATGGGCTACAACGACATCAACGGCCCGGGTGCGGCGACGCTCGGCGGTGTGAGCCCTTTTGCGCGAGAGGTGGCGCGGGCTATCGCGGTGCGAAACTAAACCACCATCGAGCCGCACATCACAAATATCCTGGCTATGTGATGTGAATCTCGCATTTTTCTTGCAACTTAGCGATCGTTCACTTAATCTTTGATACACCACCCCATCCCGTTCATTCCTGGAAGGATCCACTCATGAGAAATGCTGTTGTCGTAGATGTCGTGCGCACCGCCGTCGGCAAAGGAAAGCCCGGCGGCGCCCTGTCCGGCACCCACCCAGTCGACCTGCTCGCCACGGTGCTCACCGCAATTGAGCAGCGCAATGGGCTCGACCCGAACAAGGTCGATGACGTGATCACCGGTTGCGTAAGCCAGGTCGGCGAACAGGCTTTGAACATTGGTCGCCAGGGCGTGCTTGCGGCAGGGTGGCCCGAGGCAATCCCCGCCACCACCATCGACCGCCAGTGCGGTTCCAGTCAGCAGGCGGTGCACTTTGCTGCGCAGGGCATCATGGCAGGTGCGTACGACATCGTCGTCGCAGCGGGCGTGGAGTCGATGAGCCGCATCCCATTGGGCACATCGCACATAGGCCAGGACGTATACGGCGCACGTCTACCCAAGCGGTACCCAGAAGGACTGGTCAACCAGGGTGTTTCCGCCGAGCTGATCTGCCAAAAGTGGGGCATCAGTCGCGAGGAGATCGACGAGTACTCCGCCCGGTCCCACCGCCTCGCTTCAGAAGCCACCGAGGCCGGGTACTTCGACAAAGAAATCGTCCCCGTCGAGGTCGTAGACGCTGAAGGAAACACCCACATCCACACTGTCGACGAAACGATTCGCCCCACCACCTCGGCCGAAGGGCTCGCTGGCCTCAAGCCTTCTTTCGCCACGGACGCAATGCGGGATCGCTTCCCCGACATCGACTGGAAGATCACGCCAGGCAACTCCTCCCCGCTGACCGACGGTGCCTCGGCGGCGCTGATCATGGAAGAGTCCGTCGCTGCGGCACTGGGGCTTACTCCGCGCGCTCGCTTCGTCTCCTTTTCCGTCGTCGGCTCTGACCCGCTGCTCATGCTCACAGGCCCGATTCCTGCCACCCAGCAGGCACTCAAGCGTGCCGGGTTGAGCATCGGCGACATCGATCGCTTCGAGGTCAATGAGGCCTTCGCACCCGTGCCTTTGGCCTGGGCCAGGGAAGTAGGCGCAGACATAGAAAAGACCAACACCGTCGGCGGCGCTATAGCGCTCGGCCACGCGCTGGGTTCCTCCGGTACCCGCCTTTTCACCACTCTTATCAACGAGCTGGAGCGCACCGGCGGCCGCTACGGGCTCCAAACCATGTGCGAGGGCGCAGGCATGGCCAACGCAACCATCATCGAGCGACTCTAAGGACATAACACAATGAGCAACGATGCAGCACTCTACGAAGTCGACGGCCACGTCGCTACCATCACCCTGAACCGCCCGGACGCGATGAACGCGGTCAACCGGGCCCTGTCCACCGCCGTGGGCAACGCGCTGGAACAGGCGAACAACGACCCCTCTGTGCACGTCATCATCATCACCGGGCAGGGCCGCGCGTTCTGCGCTGGGGCGGACCTGAAGGACATCGCCGCGGGCAACCCAATCGACCACCCAGAGCACCCGGAGTGGGGCTTCGGTGGCATCGCGCAGCACTGGAGCGACAAGCCGGTCATCGCCGCGGTCAACGGTTTCGCGCTGGGCGGAGGCTTTGAGATCGCCGTGTCCTGTGACTTGATCGTCGCCGCCGAAGGCGCGAAGTTCGGGCTCCCCGAGGTCAAGCGGGGCCTGCTTGCCGGCGCGGGCGGGGTCGTGCGCACCGCGCGCCAGATTCCCCTGCGCCGAGCGCTGGAGCTCGTGCTCACCGGTGACTTCATCACGGCGGAAACGGCCGCCGAGTGGGGCCTGATTAACCGCGTCGTGCCCGCGGATGCTGTGCTGGATGCCGCACGGGAACTCGCTGAGGTCATCAGCAAAAACGCGCCGCTGTCGGTGCAGTATTCTAAGGAAGGCGTCCACAAGGCCACCTCCGCCGGGTCGGACTGGCACGCAGACTGGTCCAACTCGGACCCATGGCAGGTCAACGACGAGCTCTGGGAGCGCATCGCAGCCACCAACGACGCCAAAGAGGGGGCTACCGCCTTCGCGGAGAAACGCGAGCCAAAGTGGAGTGGTTCCTAATGCCGCTTCCCCACCGCCCCCTAGAAGGTGTGACCGTGTTGTGCCTGGGCGGCATCGGCCCGATCCCTTTCGCCGGGATGCTGCTGGCGGACTTCGGTGCCCGAGTCATCCGCGTTTCCCGACCTGGACCCGAGACCTGGGAGTTTTCCCACCACATTCTGTGGCGCGACCAGGAGCGTCTCGAGGCTGACTTTAAGGATCCGCAGGATTTGCAGAAAATCACCGACATGTTGCGCGACGTCGATGTGGTGCTGGAGGGCTTCCGCCCGGGGGTGGCCGAACGTCTCGGCCTGGGTCCTGCCGAAGCGAGGGAGGCAAACCCGGCCATCATCTACGGACGGATGACCGGGTGGGGCCAGACCGGCCCGCTGGCCGCTGCCGCTGGGCACGACATCAACTACATTGCGCTCTCCGGCGCGCTGGAGCCAATTGCCGCGGACGACGGCATGCCGGTGCCTCCGCTCAATTTGCTTGGCGACTTCGCCGGTGGCTCCCTCTACCTTGTCTCTGGAGTCCTTGCTGCCCTCTTGCAGGCACAGCACACAGGCCAGGGCACGGTTATCGACGCCGCGATCGTCGACGGTGCCGCTCACCTGACCGCCATGCTCCACTCCATGCGCGAGCGAGGCGCGTGGTCCGACGCACGTGGCACCAACCTGCTTGATGGAGGCGCGCCCTTCTACCGCATCTACAAAACCGCAGATGAGAAATACATCTCTGTCGGTGCGATCGAGCCAAAATTCTACGCGGCTCTACTCGACACCCTGGGCCTGACCGAGGAGCTAGCGGGCGTAGAGCAAAACGACGAGCAAGCCTGGCCCGGCGTGCAGCAGCGCTTCGCGGAAATCTTCGCCACCCGTTCCCGGGACGAGTGGGTCGACGCCTTTTCGCTTGTCGACGCCTGCGTGGCCCCCGTCATCGCACCCCACGAAGTCCTCGATGAGCCCCATCTGAAGGCACGCCGTTCCTACGCGGACGTCGATGGCCAGATCCATCCGACGACCGCGCCCCGTTTCTCACCCCTGCCTACTTCGACCGAATAGCAGAAAGGAGCGCCAATATGACCGGTCATCCCATCCCTACCCTAGAAGTGACTATCAAAAACCGGGTCGCAACGCTTCGTCTCGCCAACCCGCAGAAGCGCAACGCCATCGACATTCTCACCGCCTACGCGATCGGTGACGCTGTGACCGAGGCGGCGCAAAACTCAGAGGTCCGCGCGATCATCATCACCGGCGATACAAAAGCCTTCAGCGCCGGTGCCGATCTCGCTTTTGAGATCACCGATGACATTCTTGACGACGTTGCGCACCACAAACCCGACCCGTACGTCTACCCAATGATGCCGGCCGTTGAGCACATGATCCTGTCCGTGGTCCGCGCCGAAGTCCCCGTCATTGCGGCAGTCGAGGGCGCAGCCGCTGGCATCGGCGCCTCGCTCGCCTTCGCCGCGGACCTCATTATCGCGTCCGAGTCCGCGTTCTTCCTCCTCCCCTTCGGCCGCATCGGGCTGATTCCCGACGGAGGCGCGATCAACACGCTCGCCGCGGCACTGGGCAGGCAGGCCACGATGGCGCTTGCGCTGTGCCAAGATCGCCTTCCCGCGCCGCGCGCCGCAGAAGTGGGCCTCGTGGCACAGCTATCGACTGCGGGTGAGGCATATGAGGCAGCGCAACAGGTCGCTGCAGGTTTTCGCAGCTCTCCCCGCAGCGCACTCGCGGCGACTAAGGCAGCGGTCAACCACGCCACCCTCGCCGGCCTCAAGGACACACTTGTCCAAGAGGCCACAACGCAAACCGAGTTACTCGCAACCCCAGAACACGCGGAGGGAGTGCGCGCCTTTACAGAGAAGCGTGCACCCAACTTCGACTGAATCGAGGAATCATGCAGATCAAGCCAATGAGCGATAACCCTTCACGCGACTTCAGCTACTACTGGCGCGAAGGGATGGCACTGCGTCCAGCACCACCGGTACTCACGGAAGCGCCAGCGTGGGGGCATCTCCGCCACACACTTTTTGACCGGCACCACGCAGTCGCCGATACCTGGGACGACCCAGCTTTTGCCGACGATTACTTCCGCCTGCTGGACGACCATCTCTGGCAGGACGACGAACTCATGCAGGGAGTTGTGGATACCTTCGCGGGCAACCGTCGTATTGCGCGCGCTAAATTCCGGCAGGCCCTGCACGAAGGCATCGAGACGGTGGAAGATCCAGCGCCGCAACTTGTTGCCCTCTTCGAGCAACTTGACCGAATCCCCGACTGGTTCGACGCAGAAGCCGCGGAACGCGGACGCGTCGCCTTCTATAACGTGATCCCGGTGGCCGAGGAAATCCTCATCGCCTTTTCTTTCTACGGCACCATCATGGAGGATCGCACCGCCGCATCCACCGCGGAAACGCACATGTTTGATGCGCAGCCCCTCAAGCGCAGCCTTGAGACGACAAAGATGCTCGCGAGCGTCGGACTCCATGACGTGTTCAACCGTTTCAGCGTGGGTTTCCAGTCCGCAGTGAACGTCCGACTGGTGCACGCTCAGGCCAACCGCGGTCTATCCCGCATGTGGGGCGAGGGGCACTTCAACCGCTTTGGCCCACCCATCCCATCTACCTCCGTCTCCGCTGGGGCGGGCTGGTTTGCGCTCGTCCCGCTCGCCGTGGAAGAGGTGTTTGGGCGGGTGCACACCGCGCAAGAGTGGGATGACCTTGCAATGTATTGGGCCTACGTCCTCTACATCATGGGCGTGGAAGAAGAGATCATTCCCAAAACCGGTGACGCTATACGCCGCCAAACTGACTACCTCTTTGCTGCTGCAGGTGACGGCAACCAGTTCCGCACGCAGATGGCCGAGACCCTTTTGGGGGCCCTCGAGCGCGCCGACGAGGATCTGCCCTACCGCGCCATGGGTGCACTGTCGCTCATCGTCGGCCGCGAGGCGATCACCGAGACCCTCGAGGGAACACGCTGGGACGTACCACGGATTGATGAGTACGCCGCAGAAGCCAAGCAAAAGGGTCTGCAGCAGGCCCAAGCAGCAATTGCGGCGGACGCGGAACCGGATGCACAAGTAAAGCGCGAAGCCCGCGCTCAGGAGGGGATGCCGCCGTGGATGGCACGACACAAGGCCACCCTAGCGAAGCTCGAGCAGCTGGACATTCCAGTCAAAGCGGATTACTCAAGCCATGACCACGTGCACGATCAGGGCCCGCGAGTACCGCAAGGATTGTAAGAAACCCGTTGCAGTTTAGCGAGCGTTAAGTTAACGTGATCTACAACATATCCACGGGTCGCTAGAGACCCACACCACCCTAAGGAGATCCCAAATGGCATACAACTTCTACGCAAAGCGCGACACCTACGAAGAGGACCACTACGCTTTCCGCGACATGGTTCGCGCCTACCTGGATCGTCACGTCGTGGACAACATCACCAAGTGGGAAAGTGACAACGACATTCCCCGGGAGGCAATCCACGCTGCGGGCGAGCAGGGTCTGATGAGCGTCTCCGTCGATGAAGCCTACGGCGGCGCGGGTATCGACGACTACCGCTTCCGCCAGATCGCCATCGAGGAGTTCGCCCGCGTTGGCGCTACCTCTCTTGCCTCCGCAGTAGGCACCCACACCGACATCGTCGTCCCCTACTTCGAGCACCTCGGCACCGACGAGCAGAAGCAGCGCTGGTTGCCAAAGCTGGCAAGCGGAGAGTGGCTGGCCGCAATCGCGATGACCGAGCCCGGCGCGGGCTCTGACCTCCGCGGCATCCGCACCACCGCCGTGCGTGACGGCGATGACTGGGTAATCAACGGCTCCAAGACGTTCATTACGAACGGCATGCACGCCCACCTCATCGTGGTTGCCGCCCGCACCCCTGATGACGCGCACCCCAAGGGCGGCGGCTACACCCTGTTTGTGGTGGAGGATGACCGCGAGGGCTTCTCTCGCGGCCGCCGACTAGAAAAGGTTGGTATGCACGCCCAGGACACGGCGGAGCTCGCATTTGAAAACGTGCGCATCCCGGATGAGAACCGACTGAGCGAGGTGCACACCGGCCTGCACGAGCTAATGAGCCACCTACCCCTCGAGCGCCTCTCCATTGCCGTGACCGCCGCTGCAGGAGCGCGCGCCGCGCTGAACTGGACCGTGGACTACATCAACGAGCGCCGTGCGTTCGGACAGGCTATCGCGGAGTTCCAGAACACCCAGTTCCAGATCGCCGACATGGTCACCCGCCTGGAGGTCACACAGTCGTACGTGGATGACTGCGTGGCAAAGCACAACCACGGAGAGCTCACCCCGGTCGATGCTGCGAAGGCCAAGTGGTGGGCAACCGAAACCCACAAGGACATCGTCGACCGCTGCCTCCAGCTGTTCGGCGGCTACGGCTACATGCTGGAGTACCCGATCGCCCGCGCCTTCTGCGATACGCGTGTCACCACGATTTACGGCGGTACCACCGAAATCATGAAGATGCTGATTGCCCGAGAAGTCCTCGGCACCAAGTAAACCTCACTCGAAGGATGCCCCTATGACTATCCCACCCACCACCCAGGCAGACCTCAACGACCTCTACACCGCCCGCGACATCAGTTGGATCAGTGCGATCCGCCGCCACGCAACGATGGTCCCCGACGCCGTGGCAATCGAAGAAGGAGATGTCACTCTCACGTGGCTGGAGTTTTATGACCGCATATGTTCACTGGCGAACGCACTCGCTGCACGTGGCCTCAGCTTTGGGGACCGTGCAATGGTAGTAAGCGGCAACAGCCACAAAATGCTCGAGTACATACTCGCAGCTCAGCTGTGCGGCGCACTCGCTGTTCCGGTCAACTTCCGTTGCACGGTCGGCGAGCTGGTCTACACCGCTACTGACGCTCGGCCGAGCTTTGTGCTGAGCGACGCGAATACGATGGAGACGGTCAGCGAAGCCTGCGAGGTTGTTCCACACGAGTTACGCCACATCACCCTCGCCGATCACGCGCCCGAGGGCGTGTATTGCTACAACGCGCTCATGGATGAAGATTCACCGGATTTCCTCCACCCGGAAATTCCCTCTCGCACTCCGGCATTCATTCTATACACTTCTGGCACCACAGGACGCCCTAAAGGCGCAGTACTCACTCACCAGAATCTCCTTTCAAATGGCGTGACGGTTCTTGCGGCCTTTGAAGGAGTCCGGGAACAGGATGCTTTGCTCGTCTGTACCCCAATGTTCCACATTGCCGCACTGGGAACCATGTCAATCCTTATTCTCAACGGAGGCCGTGTGGTGATTCAACCATCTACCTCGTTTCACGCAGACGAGATACTCACAGCGCTCGAGCAACGCCGCATCACACTTTCTTTTATGGTTCCCACGCAGTGGCAGTTGGTCGTCGACCAGGCGAAAAAGAAGACCTACGAACTTGATGCACTGCGCATCCTAGGCTGGGGTGCAGCTCCCGCCACAATTAAGCTTCTGACCGACATGAACGAGGTCTTTCCAAAAGCGAGTGCGGTCGCTTTCTTTGGCCAGACCGAGATGGCACCCGTGACATGCACACTCGAAGCCCGGTACGCGAGGAAGAAAGTCGGCTCCATCGGCAAACCAGTCCCGCAAGTAACTGCCCGTGTCGTGGACGAAGACATGAATGATGTTCCTCGCGGCGAAGTCGGCGAGATTGTCTACCGCGGCTCCGGCATGATGCTGGGATATTGGAACGATCCCAAGCGCACTGCGGAAGCGATGGAAGGCGGCTGGTTCCACTCGGGCGACCTCGTATACGTGGATGAGGAAGGGTTCTACTATGTCACCGACCGCAAGAAAGACATGATTATTTCGGGCGGAGAAAACGTCTACTCTGCGGAGGTGGAAAACGCACTATCTTTCCACCCAGCTATTCATGAGCTCGCTGTTGTGGGCAAACCACATAAAAAATGGGGAGAGACACCAGTAGTGTTCGTCCAAGTAAATGAAGGATTCGATGTGCCTACGGTGGAGGAAATTCGCGATTTTGTATGCAAAGAACTCGCAAAATTCAAGATTCCCACCGAGGTCTACCCCATCGACGCACTCCCGCGAAACACTGCCGGGAAGGTCCTCAAGACTAAACTGCGAGAACTCCTGTAGGGATTCTCTCTACCGGTCGCCCGCCTCCGCCAAGGCTAGCGCAAGGCGGGCATATTTTTGCGCCACTACCTCAGGAGAATCGGGCCCGTCCATACGAAACCACACCGCTATGCCTTGAATCGCGCTTAACAGGGCCCGTGAGATATCGCTCGGCGAAGCGTACGTCGCGAAGCTTCCCTGATCTTGACCACGCCGAATGATCGAACGCAGCATGAGCTCCAAACGATCTCGACGCTCCGCGTAGACCTGAAGATTCTCACCCTCGAGCGAGCGAATCTCACTATCCAAGAAGGCAAGCTCGCGGTAGTTGGCCATGTAAAGGCTCAACGCCTCTGTGAGGTTTACCAACTGGGCGCGAGGATCATCACCTGCGGCTTCAATACTGGCCTGGGCTTTCTGCTCCGCAATATCCATGGAGAAATCCAGGAGCGCGACGAGCATGTGCTGCTTACTGTCGTAGTGGTAGTAGAGCGCAGGAATAGTGACGCCCACGTCGCGGGCAATCGCGCGGACGGTCGTGGCGTGGTACCCGCGCTTTGCAAAATGCTTCAGGGCTACGGCCAGAATGCTATCGAGTTCCAATGGGGGAAAGTCCCGCCAGTTCGAGGCAGGTGTGGGGGTAACGCTCCTAGACACAACCGGATTCTACCGCGAAGCACCCGTCCACGAAAACCTTCACATCTGGCGCGCAGAACGACCTATCAAAGAAATTCATTTCGCCAAAACCGTTGCGCCCCGTTTACCACAGCGCTATCATTATTTAACGATCGCTAAGTAACGCGGATCACACTACTACCGAGGGAGAGATTTTATGCACATCAATGGAAAGACGGCCCTTGTCACCGGCGGTGCCTCTGGGCTTGGCCTTGCAACAACCCGCGCTCTCACCGCGGCCGGAGCGCACGTCGTGGCGGTGGATCTACCGAACGCTGACCAGACCCAGCTCGCCGCACTCGGCGACGCGGTCACCTTCGTTGGCGCTGACGTCACAGACGAGCAAGCCGTACAGCAGGCAGTGGAAACCGCGAACGCGAACAAGACGCTGGCAATCGTGGTCAACTGCGCCGGAATCGGCAACGCCATCAAAACCGCCGGCTCGAAGGGCCCGTTCCCACTCGACGCCTTCCAGAAGGTGATCAACGTCAACCTCGTCGGCACCTTCAACGTCATCCGCCTGGCCGCACAGGCAATGCTGGACAACGCCCCGGACGGGGAGGAGCGTGGCGTGATTGTTAACACCGCCTCCGTGGCCGCGTTCGACGGCCAGATGGGCCAAGCCGCCTACACCGCGTCCAAGGCCGGCGTTGCCGGCATGACCCTGCCCATCGCCCGAGACCTGTCCCGCGCACTCATCCGCGTCTGCACAATCGCGCCCGGCACCTTCGAAACGCCGATGCTTGCGTCGCTACCGCAGGAAGTGCGAGACTCGCTGGGCAAGCAGGTTCCCCACCCCTCCCGTCTGGGCCAGCCCGCAGAGTACGCGCAGCTGGTGCAGGCAATTGTGGAAAACCCGATGCTCAACGGTGAAACCATCCGCCTCGATGGAGCGATTCGAATGGGGCTGAAGTAGTTATGCCGAAGATCCGTACCCGCATCACCGAGCTGCTCGGCATCGAGCACCCCATCATCCAAGGAGGCATGCAGTGGGTTGGTCGCGCCGAGCTCGCCTCCGCCGTATCCAATGCCGGCGGCCTGGGCATCCTCACCGCGCTGACACAGCCCACACCGGCTGACCTCGCCGCGGAAATTGACCGCTGCCGCGAGATGACAGGCAAGCCCTTCGGTGTGAACCTCACCATCCTGCCGTCGATTGCGCCGCCGCCATACGCGGAATACCGGCAGGTCATCATTGATAAGGGCGTACCCGTCGTGGAGACGGCAGGCTCCAACCCGGCCGAACACATCCCTTACTTCCACGACGCGGGCATCAAGGTCATCCACAAGTGCACCTCCGTCCGCCACGCAGTGAGTGCCCAACAGGCCGGGGTCGACGCACTTTCTGTCGATGGTTTTGAGTGCGCCGGGCACCCCGGCGAAGACGATATTCCAGGGCTCGTGCTGCTGCCCGCCGCGGCAGAGAAACTTGACGTGCCCTTCGTCGCTTCTGGCGGTATCGCCGACGGCCGCGGGCTTGCGGCAGCGATGGCGCTAGGTGCCGAAGGTATCAACATGGGCACGCGCTTCTTGTGCACCGAGGAGGCACCAGTCCATCGCAACGTCAAGGAAGCCATCGTTGCCAGGGATGAGCGCGAGACGGAGCTGATCTTCCGCCCGTTGAAGAACACCTCACGCGTTGCCCGCAACGACGTGTCCATTGAGGTGGTGGAAAAGCTCAACCAAGGTGCCCAGTTCGAGGACATTCGCGAGCTTGTCCGCGGCGTTCGAGGCCGGGAGGTTTACGAGACCGGCGACCTCAACGCTGGCATCTGGACCTGTGGCATGGTGCAGGGCATTATCCACGACATCCCCACCTGCCAGGAACTGCTCACCCGTATCGTCGACGAGGCGGTGGAGACCATCTCCGACCGTCTTGCAGGCTTCGTCACTGCTTAATCCCATTCATTTAACCCCGACTAGAGGAAGTCCCTATGCGCATCGCTGTACTGTTCAAGGAAGTCCCGGATACTTACGGAGACCGCGACCTCGATCTGGAGACTGGTCTCACAGATCGCGGTAGCGATAACGTCCCTGATGAGATTGGGGAACGCGCAGTTGAGGCCGCTTTGGCACTCGCAGATGCGCATGGGGCTGAAGTCGAAGTACTTTCTGTCGGCCCCGAGGCAAGCCAAGCGAGCATCCGCAAGGGTCTCGCGATGAGGGCCACCGCCGCTCACGTGGTCACTGACGACGGCCTTATCGGTGCCGACCTCACACTGACCGCAGAAGCGCTCGCCGCCCTGGTGCGTCGCGGGGAATACGACCTGGTCGTGGCGGGAAATATCTCCAGTGACGGCAACGGCGGTGTAATCCCAACGATGGTCGCTGAGCACCTTGGATGGCCGAACCTGACCAACCTCACCTCCGTGGAGATCGACGGGCAGACGCTCACCGCACACCGGGCTAGCGACGGGGTCGACCTCACGCTGACCGCTGAGCTGCCCGCCGTCGTTTCCGTCACCGAGGCGTTCCCAGACCCGCGCTTCCCAAACTTCAAGGGACTGATGGCGGCAAAGAAGAAGCCGCTCGATGTGTTAAGCCTCGCAGACCTCGACATCGACGCCGAAGACTTCCGACCCGCCCGCGCCATCATGGTCGATGCCACGAAGCGCCCACCACGCGAGGCCGGCACCGTGATCCAAGACGATGGCACAGGGGCCGAGCAGCTTGCCGAATTCCTTGCCCAGAACAAGTTGATCTAGACCGGAGCTCACCATGACCCAGGCACCTGTACTCGTCGTCCTCGACGAAGCCACCCACCAGGCCATCCCTACGTCCGCAGCTGAACTCATCGGCGCTGCAAGCACAATCGGCACCCCGGTCGTGCTCGCCACCACTACGATGGGTGAAGAAGACGCGGTTGCCAAGGCACTCGGCGAGGCCGGAGCGCAGCGCGTCCTGCTAGCAGACATCCCAACGGACGCACTAACGGTTCCGCTTGCCGACGCCACCAAGGCCGCCATCGCACACACCCAGCCGGCCGCGATTGTGTTTTCCAATTCCGTTGCGGGGCGCGATGTCGCCGCCCGAGTTGCGGTCCGCCATCGCAAGGCACTGCTTATCGACGCCACGTCGATCCGCCAGGACGAAGAAGGCATCATCACCGACCACTCCGTCTTCGGTGGCAGCTACCTCTCTGTCGCGGCGGCAACGTATGGAGCGCCGGTCATCACGCTGCGCGAAGGCAGTGTGGATGCGCGTGCGGAGGCGGTGCAGGCGAGCGTCGAGAAGCTTGAGCTTGCTGCTGACAAGCCAAGCTCCCGCGCGGCCACAATTACCAACACCGCCCAAGCCGAGCAAACCTCCACCCGTCCTGCCCTGCGCACCGCAGAGAAAGTTGTCTCCGGCGGGCGCGCACTAGGATCCCCGGAGAAGTTTGAAGAAGTCGTCGGCGGGCTCGCCGATGCACTCGGCGCGGCGGTTGGAGCCAGCCGCGTGGCAGTTGATACCGGCTACGTGCCCCCGGAGCACCAGGTGGGACAAACCGGTGTGGTGGTCTCGCCGCAGCTCTACGTGGCGCTCGGCATCTCGGGCGCAATCCAGCACCTCGCTGGTATGCAGACCGCCGACACCATCGTGGCGATCAACAGCGACCCCGAGGCTCCGATCTTCGAGATTGCAGACTTCGGCGTGGTCGGCGACATCTTCGAGGTGGTGCCGCAGCTGATTGCCGCCCTCAACGACCGGAAAGGCTAAACCATGAGCATTGCACTCCGACGGGGCATGCCGAGGGTCAAAGGCGGCGAGCCCTGGCCACCCGGAGACGCAGTCGGGCCAGACGACACCGCCGCTCCTCCGCCGCCAGCAGCAGCTCCGGTGGCTGCCGAGCCGAGTGAACCCGTGAGCAGTCAGGCCGAGCACTCACCCGCTCTCGAGGAGGTAACGCTTCGGCGCGGCCTCCCCCGAGTTCGCGGGGGTGAACTGTGGCCGCCGCAAACCACAGTAAGCGTGGAATCCGCGCCGGAACCGGCAACTACAGCACCGGTAAGCACTGCTCCAGTAGCTGCCGCGTCGGCTCCCGCAGCATCGAAGGCCGAGTCCGACACCGAGCTAGAGCAGGTCACGCTTCGTCGCGGGATGCCGCGCGTCGCCGGTGGCCCGCCTTGGCCAACCACCGCGACCGTCGAAGTACCCGTGCAACGGGTCGCCGAAGCTCCCAAAGCCGCTGAAGCTGCCCCGGTCGTCGAGACACCAACGGAGACGCCAGCGCCCAAACCACAGGGTGCGCCCACACAGGAGCCCGCACCTGCAGCACCCCAGCCGAAGCCGCAGCCAAAACCAAAGGCGGAACCAAAACCACAGGCAAAGCCGCAGGGCGCGACCACAACCGAGCCGAAGGTCTACGGCCGCTACACCGCAGCCGGTTGGTCATGGCGGATTCTGAGCGGGGTACTGGTGCTCTTCATCCTCGCCGGCATGGCTGTGATGAGCGCGCGCTACCTTGTAGAAACGACCGCCTGGGGCCAAGATCTCGTAGCGAAGTACCCGGGGGCGCAGCCGCTCCCCAACGGCGCGCCCGTGGGGATGCCGCGCTGGCTGAACTGGGCTCACTTCTTCAACATGTTCTTCATGGTGCTGATCATTCGCACCGGTCTGCAGGTCCGACACGAGCGTAAGCCTGAGGCGTACTGGGCACCGCCATGGGCACCGAAGAAGAAGATTAGCGTCACGCTATGGCTCCACCAGTGCCTCGACGTGCTGTGGGTGATCAACGGCCTGGTCTTCTACGTGCTGCTCTTTGCCACGGGGCACTGGCAGCGAATCGTCCCCACAAGCTGGGAGACATTCCCCAACGCGCTTTCCTCAGCATTGCAGTACCTCACGCTGAACTGGCCGCCCGAGAACGGGTGGGTGCACTATAACTCCCTGCAGGAGCTCGCATACTTCACCACAGTATTCATAGCGGCACCGTTGGCTATCGCCTCGGGGTTCCGGATGAGCAGTTTCTGGTCCGACAAGTGGAAGGGTGCGGGCCAGGTGTTCTCAGCCAACTTGGCGCGAAAGCTACACTTCCCGATAATGCTCTATTTCGCCGTGTTTATTGTCGTCCACGTCACTCTCGTCCTGCTCACGGGTGCGCGGCGTAACTTCGCCGGCATGTTTGCCGGGCAAGGCTCCGTCGACCCGAGCGAATACGCGCAGAGCTGGACTGGCGTACTGCTCTTCCTCGGATCGCTCGTACTCATAGCGCTGGCATGGGCAGCCGCCCGCCCTATGTTCGTCGCACAGGCGGCCAGTCTGACCGGCAAGGTGAGCAACCGCTAGCCCAGCCGCCGCGCTACCACCGCCTCCCCGCCCACGTCATCGCAGCCCAGACCGCGGGGACACCGGGGACGACGATGAAGAGGTAGTACGGCCACTTGCCAAAGAGCTCGAGGATCGACCATCCGCGCGGGTGGCCGGCGAGGAAGCCGTAATTGCCCCCGGTGAGCTTGTTGGCCTGGGTCGCAAGCCCCGCCCAGGCGATGGTGATCGCTGTGGTGATGCGCCAGTCGCGCCAGCTGGGACGGTAGCCAAGGCCGAAGGTAAGCACCGTGGGGACGACCAGGGCGGCGCAGTGGAAGAACCAGTACGCAAGCTCCTGCAGGCCGGGACGGTCCTGCACGTAGGCCATGTCGGGAAAGAGCAGCGCCATCGGGTTGAGCAGAAAGCCCCAATAGAAGGACAGGGCGGTGACCGTGGGGTGATCCGTCAACAGTGCGGCCGGGGTGATCACGCGCAGGAAGTCGGTGATGTGGAAAGGTGCCGTCTCGTCCCACACGATATTTTCGGGCGCGAGCACCCAGAGGTAGTAGACGGCCACTGTAATGCCCAGCACGGCTCCGGCGACCTTGCGCGCGGCCTTCACGGTATTTCGCGGCAGGTTCCGGGCGGCGACCACGAGGATGCCGCAGCAAAGAATGAGTACGACGAGCACTGAGAGATGCCGGGCGTCGTATTGCGTCATCGTCCGGTAGGTGCGACCGTTGCGCGAGGTCCAGTCCGCTGGTTGATACGGCATAAGCCTTGAGGATAACGCTCACTTGCCGTGTAAGAATGACACGCATGTAACTTCTAAGCTTTCGCGCCTCATTCTTATCTTTTTTCACCCCCGCTTTAGGGCAATTCCCACCCCAAAGAAAAAGAGAGCGGGATCACATACCTGCCGGTCAGCGCCGGGAGCTGGACATATATACAAAACGCCATGTATTTCCGTGTTTTTCATTTAGACAGCAGTAAACGGAAGGCCTTTATTTATACGATGCTCAGCTAGACTGAAAATGTGTTCAACAATCAGAAGTTCGCAGCAGCAGCCACCGCAGTCGCCCTGGGCGTGTGCGCTGTCATTGCGCCACAAGCGCAGGGCGCTACCGTTGGTGCGAACACTGATGGTGTATGCCAGATTTCCCTCAATGACCAGGAGAAGCAGGAGTACCGCCGCGTAGCTCACGCCTCCATCCACTTCAAGATGGATGACACCTGGCGCGACGCTTTCGAGACCGCTTTCCCCGCGGCAGCAGACATTGCCGCCGAATTTAAGGACTACTACCAGGGTCCTAAGCGTCAAGCGTTCAACAATAATCTGATGGAAAACCTCGAGCTCTGGGCGCAGCGCGTCTCCGAGGAGACCGGGGTCTCCCAGGATGCATCCTTCTGGTACTTCTCCTACCTGTGGAACGGCCTTGCCACGTCGAGCGACGCGGATCTCGCCCTCGCTACCTACTGGGACAACGTCGACCGCACACTGCAGGCAGGCGAGATCGCCGCCAATGAGGAGCCGAATGAGTCCGTCTTTACCCCGGTGCCGACACTGGCAGGCCTGGAGAAGGACCGCAAGACTCAGTTCCCGCAGCTCGCCTCGCACGACGCCGCAGCATGGGCCGACGCCTTTGACAACTCGGAGGCACTCCAAGACTACCGCCTCGGTGCCGCGTTCGAGACCGTGTTCGCGCAGGCCAGCCTCGACTGCGCGAAGGGCGGGGACACCTTCGCCCTCTTCCCCACCGCAGGGGAGAACCCGGATGCCAAGCGCGCCGCAGCGCGTACCGCAGAGCGCACCGACCAGGGTGCCGTCGTCGTCGCACCTGCGGATCAGGAAAACGACAGCACCGTCGCCCCCACCGAGGAGCGCAGTGTCACGGTGAACGAGGACGGTTCGACTACCACCCGCATCGTGCGCACTGGCGACAACTCCAACGTTGACGTCACGGTCACCACGAGCGCGAACTCCACCACCGTTATTACGGATGATTCCCAAGACAAGGAGAAGCAACAGGCAGCCGCAGACGCATCTCAGAAGGAGACTGTTGCAATGGACAGCGGCCTGATCGCCGCGATTGTCCTCGCAGTCCTGGCAGCCCTCGGCGGCGTCGCCGCTAGCTTCCTTGGCTAAGCGTTACGCACTTGCCACCGCAGTCGCCCTGACCTGCGGTGGTTTTGTCGTCCCACACGCACACGCAGCACCCGCCGAACAGGCGTGCACGATCGAACTCGACCCGGAGTCCTTCGCGCAGGCAACCGATACCGCGCACCGCTATCTCGAGCGCGATACCCGGCAAAGCCGGGACCGCTACGCCTCGTTCCGTGCAGCTTTCCCCGAGCTCGCCACCGTCGAAGCGAATGTGCAGCGCCGCATCCGCGACGAGGAACTCGGTGTCTACCTCGCCGAGGAGCACTTCGCCGACCCGTCGACGATCGAGTACCGTTACGCCGTCGAGCGCTTCGCGGAGGAGGATCTCCCCGAAAGCGTCGCCGCCTGGTACCTCTCCCGACACGCGCTGACCCGCATTCAGGTCACCCCGCCGATGGACGAGATTGAGAAGTATCACGCCTTCGTCGCCACGGAGGGCCACATCCCGGTCGGCCCCGACGACCCCGAGTGGTTCGTCCACACCGGCATCGCCACCGACCCCGAGGGCATCGCGGCCGCCCTACAAGCACGTTTCGAGCAGCTGAGTACACCGATGGCGCAGCGCTGGGCGGAGAAACTCGCCACCACGAGGTCCTACGAGACGGCGCGCGCCGTCAACGCCTACGCCGACCGTTTCGAGTCAGCCCGCCGCGACTGCGAAGCGCAGCGCCTCCAGGGCCAGGGCATGGCCGGGGCCGCGACCCAGGCACCGGCACCACAGACGCGTCCCGCCGCAGTCATCGCCGGCGTCGTCATGCTGTTGGGGCTGCTCGGTTACGGCGCATTCGCGTATGTCACCTACTACGCCTAGATTGTTGGCGTGACCTCCGAGCTGAAATCTCCCCAGCAATTCCCCGTCATACCACTCGCTGCGATGGGCTTCGCCGCCTTCGTCTACGTCACCTTTGAAATGTTCGCGGTCGGGTTGATTACGCCCATGGCGGCGGACCTCGGCGTCTCCGAGGGCCAGATCGGTCTGCTCATGAGCGTGTACGCGGGGCTGGTGGCCGTGGTGACCATTCCGCTGATGGCCGCAACACGCAACGTCAACCGACGCCCGCTGTTCATGGCCACCCTGGGCTTTTTGCTCGCGGGTATCGTGCTCCAGGCCATCGCGCACACCTACTGGGTGCTGGTGGCCGGGCGCGTCGCGGCGGCGCTCACGCACGGGCTGTTCTGGTCGCTGGTCAATCCGATGGCCGCGCGCCTCGCTCCACGCGGCATGACGGGTAAGGCAGTGGCCGCGGTCTCGCTGGGTTCCACCCTCTCGCTTGTGGTCGGCTCGCCGTTGACCACCTCGCTCGGCGGGATGATCGGCTGGCGCGGGGCGACCTGGGTGCTCGGCGTCGCGACGCTTTTCGCGTTTGCGCTGCTGCTCAAGACGCTACCGAGCATGCCCGCGATCCCGCCGTCCCCGCGGGACGGGGCGCAGAAGACGCGCTCGGCGATCCCCTCGCTCGTCGTCTTCCTCGCCTTCTCCGTGACGGCGGTCTTCGCCACCTTTACCTACCTCGCGCTCTTGGTGGAGGCGACCGCCGGCCACGCGCTCGTGCCGATCGGGCTCGGCGCCTACGGTGCCTTCGGGCTCGTCGGGGTACTGCTCGCGGGCAAGCGTGTCGACGCCCGCATGATCCGGCTCAACGGCTTCGCCGGGGTGATGCTTATCATCGCCGCGCTCGTCGGGATTCTCGCGCTGCGCGCAGGCTCGGGCGTGGGCATGTTTGTCATGATCGCCATCTTCGGTACCGCGGCGGGCGCGCTGCCCACCGTGGCGACCACTATCTTCTTGTTCGCTGGGAAGCGCAACCAGGACCTGGCCAGCTCCATCTACGTGGTGACCTTCCAGGTCGGCATCGCTTCTGGTTCCGCGCTCGGTGCGGCGGCAGTGGATGCGGGCTACCTCGCGGGCACCTTGGTGCTCACGCTACTGCTCGCGGCCGGCGGGTTTGTCGTGCTTACGCTGCTCTCGCGGCCGCGGCTTCGCTAACCTTGCCGTCCGCGACGCGGACGACCTCGTCAGCGGAGGAGATCAGCTCGGCTTCGTGCGTGACAAAGCCGCATGCGATGTCGCGTTCCTGCACGAGCCTGCGCAGCAGCGCGACGATCTCGTGGGAGCGATCCGAGTCGAGCGCGGCCGTCGGCTCGTCCGCCAAGATCAGTGAGGGCTCGCCCATCAGCGCGCGAGCAATACCGACGCGCTGGCGCTGGCCGCCCGAAAGCTGCTGCATCTTGCGGTCGCCGAGGCCCTCGAGCCCCACGGTGGCGAGCAGCTCGTCGGCACGGTCGTGGCGCGGTGTGATTCCCCGGATGTGGTCGGTGACCAGCAGCTGATCGCGCACATTCAGCGCGCCGATGAGGTTGGCCTGCTGGAAAATCATGCCGATTTTTTCGAGGCGGACGCGGGTGTCGACCGGTGCACCGTCGACAAGCACCGAGCCCGAATCCGGGGTGAGCAGGCCGGCGGCGGCCGAGAGCAGGGTGGACTTACCCGAACCGGACTCACCGACAATGAAGGTGAGGTGGCCGGGGGTGGCGTCGAAAGAAACATTGTCGAGCGCGGTGAGGCGCTCCTCGCCGTCCTGGAACGTGACGGTGACGTTTTCCATGTGCAACATTTACGCGATACCTCCGAGTGCGAGTTGGGGTTCAACCTTGGTGATGGAGCGAGTGGCAAAGAGTGCGCCGGCCAGGCCGAGAAGCCAGATGAGCACCGGCGGGCCGAAGGTGGTCGCCGTCGTCAGGGCGAAAGGCACCGTGGAGCCGAGGAGGCCGCCCAGGCCCACGGCGACCGCAGCGCCGAAGATCACGCCGATGCCCAGCACAATTGCGGACTGGCCCAGCGCATCCTTGCGCAGGTAGCCGTTCGGCGCGCCGATGGCCTTCAGGATGGCCAGGTCGCGCGTGCGCTGCATCGTCCACACGGTGAGGAAGGCGACGATGACCAGCGCGGCGATGATGTAGAGGAAGCCCTGAATCATCAGTAGCGAGCCCTGCTCGGAGCCGTACGCAGGCAGGGCGCTGTACGAATCTTCAAGCTTCATGCCGCGGCCGTCGCTGGCTAAAAGGACGGTACCCTGCGCGTCGGTGTGCATGGCAGCCTGCCAGTCGGCGGTCGGTGCCCACAGCACCGGCGAGTGCGAGTACTCCAGGTCCTCCACGGTGCCACCCACCGTCATCGGCGCGCCGCCGACGGTGAGCTTTTCTCCCTCGGTCAGGCCTAGCGAATCGGAGGCAACCACGGTGTCGCCGAGGACGTCCCCGCTGGGCAGCGTGGTGCCCTCCGGCAGGCCCAGGACGGCAACGGACTCTTCGGTGCCGTCGGCGCGGGTGAGCAGCGTCTGGCCGGTGCCCAGCGGCACGTCGCCAGACTGCACATCAGCGCTGTCGATGCGCGAGGTGGTGTAGGAGGGCTCGTCCATATCCGCGAATACCACGGATTCGGGCTCGAGCGCCTCGAGCGCCGACGTATTTTGCTTGCCGAGGCCTGCGGTCAGGCCCGTGAGCACGACGACGAGGAGCGTGATCAGCCCCACGACGCCAATGATCATGCCGAAGCGGCCCTTGGCGCTTCCAATTTCTCTCAATCCAACGAACATGACTCAATTATGGGTCTGGCCTGCACCTATATACATCGAGCACGGGGTGGAACTTACGCTCAACCGTTTGGTTGATTCCTCTCCGACCGGGTGGGGAAGTGCGCATTGGTCGATAGGCTGAAGGGCGTGCAATACACGAACCGTATGCTTGCCGTACTCAGCGTCGGCCTCCACCTCTTGGTGGCGGTCCTGCTGCTCGTGGGGCTTATCGCCGACTTCGACCCGCTCGCCGTCCTCTTCGGCGCCTGGTACCTGGCTGGCACCGCGCCCTATAACCGCGGCGTGGAGTTTCGTCAGCGCACGCAGTGGGCGTGGCTCGCCGTCATCGTCGCGCTGTGGGGCTGGCTCACCTACCGCTCCGAGGCCTACGTGTGGCTGGAGTTCCCGTTGGTCATGCTCGGCGTCTTCCTGCTCCCCGCGCTTGCGGGCCTGGCGCTTTCCGCAGCACTGCTCGCGACGACCCTGGCAGTGACGGTGCCCGAATCGGGCGTGAGCGGGGCGATCGGCCCGGTCATCGGCACGGTGCTGGGAGTGATCATCGTGCACTCCTACACCATGCTGCGCGGGGAGGCCGAGCACTACAAGCAGTTGGCCTTAAGGCTCGAGGTGGCGGAGCGCTCCCGCGGCGCGGCAGAGGAGCGCGCCCGCCTCTCCCGCGAGGTCCACGACACGATGGCGCAGGGCCTAAGCTCCATCGTGCTGCTCGGCCGCGCCCTGGACAAGCAGCTTGACCAAGACACCGCAGACGCAGCCCGCGAAACGCTCACCACCATCCGCAACGTCGCGGCGGAAAACTTAGCGGAGGCCCGCCGATTCGTCGCCGTCAATGCCGAAGGCGGTGCCGGCCAGCCGCCGCGGCGCACCCTGCCGGAGCAGGTCCGCGAGCTGGCGCGGGCGGCGGAGGACCGGCAACGCGCGCTCGGCGAGCCGCTCGAGGTGCGCGTCAACGTCGTCGACGTGGTGGGACCGGCCGCGGAAGTGGCCGAGCGGGTGGTTCGTGAGGGCCTGAGCAACGTGGTGCGCCACGCGCAGGCCTCCAAGGCGGTGGTCACGGTGGATAGGCTGGGAGACACGATCACCGTCGACGTCTTTGATAACGGCCGCGGCATGTCCGGGAAGGAGGGCTTCGGCCTGAAGGGCCTGCGCGCCCGCGTCGAGGAGGCCGGCGGTGAGCTTTCGGTCGAGGGCAACGTGCTCGCGGCCACCATTCCCGCCCAGCTGAAGGAGGCACCATGATTCGGGTCATGCTTATCGACGACCACCCGGTCGTCCGCGCCGGACTCCGCGCAGTCCTCAACTCCTTTGGGGACATCGAGGTCGTCGCGGAAGGCACCGACGGTGCTGCGGAGGTCCCCGAGGGCGTCGACGTCATCATCACCGACATTCAGATGCCCAACGTGGACGGCATCGAGGTAACCCGCCGCGCGGTCGCCGCGGGCGGCCCGCCCGTGCTCATCCTCACCACCTACGACACGCAGGCCGACGTGGTGGCCGCAGTGGAGGCGGGCGCGCTGGGCTACCTGCTCAAAGACGCCCCCGAGGAGGAGCTCCACGACGCGGTGGTCAAGGCCGCCAACCGCGAGCGCGTGCTGTCCGCCCAGGTTGCGGGCGTGCTCGCGGAGCGGGTGATGCGGCCGGAGGAGGCGCTCTCGATACGCGAGATCGAGATCCTCAAGGCGCTGCAGACAGGCGCGTCGAATAAGCAGCTGGCGGCCAGCCTCTTCATCTCGGAGGCGACGGTGAAAACGCACCTGATCCACATCTACTCCAAGTTGGGCGTGGACAACCGGACCGCGGCGGTGGACAAGGCGCGAGAGCGCCGCATTATTTGAGTTCGCGCTTGGTGGTCAAACCGAGCACGGCCGCCGCGGCGAGCACCGCGCAGCCGAGCGTGCCCAGCGCCATGGCGAGCATGTGGTTGGTGCCCAGGGCGACGAGCGGGGGCATCGCCGCGGCGATGATGAACTGGCAGAAGCCCAACGCGCCCGAGCCCGCGCCGGTGCCGATGTCGCGGACTTCCTCCACGGCCAGCGCCGAGGCGTTCGCCATGATGAACCCGCCCATCAACGACAAGACAGCGAAGAAGGGCAGCGCCCACAGGGTGGGCGTGGTCAGTGCGAAGGTGAGGAGGATGAGGGCGACGCAGGCGTCGATAAGCAGGGCCCCGACAAGCAACGAGCGCGGGTGCTTGGCGCGCAGGGCGCGCATATTCAGCGTGTTGGAGACCGGGATGAGCAGGGCCATGCCGCCGAAGATCAGGCCGTAGGCCGTGCTGCCCAGGCCCAGCTGCGACTGCAGGACCAGCGGCGAGGCCGCGATGTAGGCGAACAGCGCGCCGAAGCCCAGGCTGCCGGCGAGCATGTAGCCGACGAACGCGGGGCGGCGCAGGCACTGCCACATGCGCGGAAACAGCGAGCGCAGCGCGCCGGCCGAGCGATTGTCTTCCGGCAGGGTCTCCGGCATGCGGAAGGCGAGGACGGCCTGGACGACGTTTAAGACCACGAGCAGCCAGAACACGCCGCGCCAGCCGACGACGGGCAACATGGTGCCGCCGATGATCGGGGCGATCGCCGGGACGAAGCCGGTCAGCGCCATCAGGCCGGAAAACGCGCGGGCTGCCTGTTTTCCGTGCGAGACGTCCGGCACCACCGCCCGCGAAACTGCCTCCAGGCAGCCCGCGGCCAGGCCCTGGATGAAGCGGGCGACGATCAACGGCCAGATGCCCGGCGCGAGCGCACAGGCGACGGAGGCAGCGAGGAAGACTGCCGAGGCCGCCACGATCGGGGCTTTGCGGCCGGTGCTGTCCGAGATCGCGCCGAAGACCAGGTTGCCCAGCGCCATGCCCAGCATGAACCCGGAGATGGTCAGCTGCGCGATCGCTGGGGTGGTGCCCAGCTCCGCGGTGATCGTAGGCATGGCCGGCAGGTACATGTCAATGCCGAAGGGGGCGACCGAGGAGAAGAACGCGAGGGCCACCAACAGCCCGGGTGAAAGTTTTTGCACGGCAGGTACCATACCCGTATGAGCACCGAGATGAGCAACGTAGTGGGCGCCTGGTGCGGCATCGTGCTGCCTCCGCGCGCGGATGCCGTAACTGTGGCGGGGAGCCTTGCTGAGGTCGCAGGTTCGACAGTGCGCTTCGGCGGCCTGGAGCTGGACTATGCCGGCCCTTCGGCCACTGGGTCGTTTACCCCAGAGCCTTTCACGCTGCGCTCGGTGACGACGCGGGTGAGCGGGAAGGCGTATGTGTTGGCCGGCTCGCTGTTCGGGCGACAGTCGCCTTTGAATACCCCGGAGGGTGTGAGCGCCGCCGTCCTTATTGTTGAGCCCGGCGCGGAGATCGCCTTTACGTGCGAGGACACGCTCGCGTACGCGATGGTGGCCTGCACCGAGGGTTTGCACTTTGACAATGTCGCCGTGCCCGCCGGCTCCTTCGGGCGCACGCGTGCAGGTCACGCCACCCACGCGGTGAAGAACACGGCTGACCAGCAGGCAGTAGCTGTGATTTTGGGCGGCCGCCCCGTGACAGACTGATGAGCCGCGGGCTCACCTTCGACACCCTGCCGCCGCCGGGGCCCGCCTGGGGCGGCAGCCTCATGGGCACCTCGCTGATGGCTACGCTCATGCTCACCAGCGGGTTCGAAGGTGTGGCGTGGCCCTTTGCGGTGTTAGGCGCGGCGATCTTCGTGCTGCTCTTGGCCGGCTTCGCCGTCTACCGCACCCCGCGCTTCCAGCAGGACCTCATGGCGCCGTGGGCGATGTGGTTTATCGGCATCATGGCGTTGGGCACCGCGTGGACCAAGCTCACGGGCGCGCACTGGTGCATCCTCGCCGGGTTCTGGGTGGGCGCGCCGCTGAGCCTGGTGGCGTACGTCAACCAGCTGCGACGCTTCAGCGGCACGCCGAACTTCGCGTGGGGCCTGCCGCTGGTGGGCCCCATTATGGCGTCGAATACCGCGGGCTCGATCGCCGAGCTGACCGGAGTGCACGCCTACTGGGTGCTTGGCATCGTTTTCATGGTGCTCGCGGTCATCGCCGCCTACCCGCTGTTTTTCCGTGTCTACCTCGCGGCTTTTCGCGGCGAGGCGGACATCGCGGGACCGGCCGCCGCGACCACGTGGATCCCGCTGGGGGTGGTGGGCCAGTCCACCTCCGCGATCGCGCTGCTTTTTGGTACCCGGGTGGAGATCGTGGTGGGCAGCGCCCTGCTCGTCCTGGCCATCCCCATGGTGCTGTTCGCCATGTGGCACTTCTACCCGGCGGTGCTCAAGTGGGTCGACTACTCACCGGCCTGGTGGGCGTCCACCTTCCCTACCGGGGCGATCGGGGTGGGCGGCTACTCGCTGGCGAGTGCGTGGGACTTAGATTGGCTCAGCACAATCGCCGCGGTGTTGCCCGCGCTGTTGATCCTGCACTGGAGCCTGTGCGCCGCCCGTTTCCTTTCCTGGTGGGTTGCGCTCCGCCGGTGAGCGGGCGCTGCGGCACGTAGGCTGGTGGCCATGATCGTCACAATGCTGTTCACCGTGGAGGGGGCCCGACCCGAGATCAGTCGGTGCGTGAATGTGGAATCCCACCTGGATCTGAGCCGCCTGGCCCAGATCATCGACGCATCCCTCGGGTTCTCGGGTGCGGCCGGACACCTGTTTATCCACCACGACGAGGCGAACCGGGAAGTATTCGCGGAAAGCCCGGGCCCGGGCGAGCGCTCGATGGCCTCACTCACGGTGGGCGAGATGCCTCCGCTGCTCTACGTCTACGACCCGGCGGCGAATTGGAACGTGACCGTCCGTCGCATCGGACAGTCCTCGCTGGAGGGCCCCACCCCGCTGCTCGTGCACGCCCAGGGCCCGGACGTGGTGGAGACAGCCAACGGGCCGGAGATGATGACGCGCCTACACGAGGAGGCCCGCAACCTGGCCGCCGGCCTGCCGCCGAACATGGAGCTCACCCCGCTGCTGCTCGGCTGCCTGCCGGTAATGACCCCGGACCGGATGCTCGACCGGCTCAGCGTGGTCGACCAGGTCGCGGTGGCCACGCGCATGGGGTTCGTGGGCGAAGAGATCGAGGTCCCGGAGCAGGACCTCAGCCCGCTTTTCGACGCCTTCCTTACCCACCGCCCCGACCTCAAAGAGGTCCTGGACACTGACCCGGACCCGGAGAACAACCCCACGCTGATCGCGGCGTTCAACGAGTTCTTCGAGGACACCGTGCTGCCGATGCGGGGGGCGACCGCAGCCGACATGGAGGCACCGAAGGGCTTTTCCCCGGTGCTCGCCCGCTTCTTGGCATCGCTCGGCCCGCGCGCCCCGCTGACGCAGCGGGGCAGGCTGAAACTCAACGTCGTGCGCTCGCTTGTCGACGAGCTCGGGCTGCCACCCTTCCCCCACAAGCCCCGCGAGGACACCTGGGAGCCCATTGCGCTCGGGCGCGCACTGCTGGAAAAGCTCGGTCTTGTGGCTCGAGACGGCGAGTACCTCGTACGCACCCCGGCCGGCGAAGCCTTCCTGGCCAACCCGTCGATTCAGGGCCGCGAGGCCGAGATCTTCGACGCCTGCGAGGACTTCTTCGAGGCCTGGATCTGGGACTTGCTGGTGGAGTTTCTCACCGGGGACCTGATGCACGCCACCTCGCCGGTCGTAGACGGCCCCATCGACACGCTCTTCGTGCTGGGCGGGCTCTACGAGATGGGCGACATCAGCGTGATCTCGGACGAGCTAACCGCGGTGCTTACCTCTAGGCCACGATGACCACGTAGAGGCCGAGCCCGCCGAGGACGCACATCGCCAGCGTCATCGCGAACACCGCGGCCACGTTCGGCGCGGAACGCTCGTTGGCCAAGTGGAGCGCGTCGTGCCGGTAGACGCGCCTGTTCAGCGCGATGATCACCGCGGCCACCAGCGCCAGCAGGACAATCACGGTGAAGATGACACCGGGGTACGCGCTCGACCAGCGCAGCAGCACCGAGGAACACACCAGCATCGCGAGCGCGGTGCGCCCCCAAGACAGCGCGGTGCGCTCCGGCTGCAGGCCCGGATCCGCGACCGGGATGTGGCGTGTCAACTCACACTCACCAGTACGACCACTGCGGCGATGAAGATGCCTACGCCCAGCACCGGCACGATCGCCGGGGCCGGCAGCGGCCGCCCGTGGCGCAGGGCGCGCTCGAGGCGTACCCAGCGAACGGCCGCCCCCAGCGAGATCGCCATGGCCAGCACCACGATCAGCGCCGCGATCAAGGTGCGGGTGGCCGGCTCGATGCCGGGCAGGTCGAAGGCCTCGATCGCGATCCCGCCGGCAAGGAACGCGAGCGCCGTGCGCGTCCAGGCGAGGAAGGTGCGCTCGTTGGCCAGGGTAAAGCGCGGGTCCGGCTCCGCGCCGTCTGGGAACACCACGCGCGTGAACCAGCCGCGCGAAGGCTTCGGCGGGGTTGCTGGTTGACTCATGCCGCCCAGCCTACCTACCGTGCAGGGCTCCCCAGCGCGACGTAGGGCACGAGGATCACCACGGCGCACGCGATGCACAGCCACACCGTGGTGGGCGACTTGTGCAGCCGCGCAGCGTACGCGCCAAGCAGCCCGCCCGCGGTGTTGAAGACCAGGTCGTCCATATCGCTGTAGCCGGCGGCGAGCAGGTATTGCGCTGCTTCGACAGAGAGGCTGGCGATGAGGCAGAAACAGGTGGTGGCGGCGACGGAGCGTCGATAAGCGAGATAGCCCACGGGGAAGAAGAGGGCGAGGTTGCCGACGAGATTGAACCAGGGGCCCCACCACACGCGGTAGTGCTCGAAGGAGACGAGGGGGTCGAGGCGGATCTGCCGGATCTGGTGCGCCTCCGCGTCCCACACCCCGGGGACGGAAATGTAGGCCTTGCCCACGGTGAAAGCGAGCACGAAAAGCACGCTCACCAGCAAGGCGAGCGTGTGTAAGGCGCGGGAAATTTTCACTGACGCGACAGTAGCGGCGCAAGCTGAGTGCTAGCTGGTAGCTTCCTCTGGCAACGGTTGGCCGGAGACTTGCATGTACGCGTGCGCGAACGCGAGGAGGCTGAACGGCAGCGTGAGCAAGAGACCCAGGCCTGCGAGGGCAAGGCCCACGAGGTTGAGCACGGTCGAGGCGAGGCTGATTGCGAGGAGTGCGCCGTAGTTGCGCAGGCCCGCTCGCATTCCGGGGCGGGCCGCGCGCCACACGCTCATCCCGTCGGCCGCATACAGCATGACCATCGAAGCGAGAGGGGCGAGCAGGTTGATCCACACAATCACGCCGGCGACCAGCCAGAACACGCCGGTCTGGTAGAAGGGCGCGCCCTGGTTGAGGCCGCGCGCGGCGAAGAGCTTTACCAGGGGGCCGGTGACCGCAGTCGACCACGCGGTGAGCACACCGACGCACGCGGCGACGACGAACAGGGAGGTGAGCAGCGTTTCCTGGTATTCGGTGGCGCGCACCTGTGTGAGGCGTAAGCGGCGCTCGCGGGTCTGGCGCAGTGCGGTCACCGAGGAGATGGGGATGATCAGCGCCGCGATCACCAGCGGAGTAGTCACCGGTAGCAGGACGAAGCTGAGGGCAATAGCGGCGATGCCGATGGCGCTCAGTGGCACCCACAACCGCCAGTTCTCCACCGCCGTGCGCCAGCCCCAGGCAAGCGCCGTGCCCGCGCGGATGGTGCCGGGGGCGAAGGAGTCACTGGAGGCGGGCTGCATACCTTCGAAGGTAGCAAGAAGCAACCTCCTGCGGGGCGGGATTGCTCAAGCGGATATCTGCCGGTAGCCGCGTGCGAACGCGAGGGAAACAAACGCGATGATCGGCATGGCGATCAGCGGGGCAAGACGCCCATATTCGTGCGGGATAAGCGTGCGCAGGTAGATTCCCGCGGCCGTGGGTAGCGCGGCGAGTACGAGGGCGAAAAGCGTCTTGTCCAGATTCTTCGCGCCTGCTTTCAGGCCTAGGGTGGCGGCCTCTGGCAGCGGGAAGCGGCCGTCGGCGGCGTAGGTGAAGACGAAGACGCAGAGCGCGAGCACCACGGCGAAGACGATCGTGGCGATGGCGAGCGCAACAAACTCGGGCCCAAGGAACCAGGGGCCGGAATCCGGCGGCGGGGGTGCGGGAAAGTCTTTGAGGCCGAGGGCCATGAATATTCCGAAGGTCACCAGGGCGTACATGGCCGCAAAGCCAGCGAAGGGCGCGGCCACGACGATAACGCGGAAGAAGCCGGAGTAGGTAAGCTGACGCAGCTGGAGATTCGGATTCGCCGAGTTCTGCACCGCCACCACCAGCAGCAGCGGCGCGGCCAGCCAGCCGAGGAAGGGCAAGGCGATGCCGGCGAGACAGGCGAGCAGGATGGCCGGCAGCCACAGCCGCCAGCCCGTGACCAGCGCACGGGCGGCCCAGGCGTAGGCCGGCACCACAGCAAAGCCGCGGATCGGCCTGGGCTGTTGGGGCTCCATGCGCGCGGGTGGTGCTTAGAACGTCTGCGGGGCCGGTTCGCCTGGGACCGGGCCACCGGAGATCTGGCGGTAGGCGTGCGCCATCGCCAGGACGACGGCCGGGGCGGTGGCAACGAGGCCGACGAAGGCCAAGAGCGAACCGAGGCCGATGAGCAGGCCGCTGAGAATCGACAGGCCCAGCAACGGCAGGTAGTTGCGCTTGCCCGCGGCGAAGCCCGCCTTCATGACCTCGCCGAAGGAACCGGCGTTGTCAGCGGCGTATAAGGTCTGCATGCTCAGGAACGGGGCGGCCAGCAGCGCCACCAGGATGAGGACGCCGACGAGACCCAACATCCGGCCGAAGAGCGGGCCGAAGGCCATCGGGTCCTCTTCAATCATCGAGGGGTCAGTCGGTAGCGTGCTCGGATCCAGGCTGGAGAAGATGCCGATGCCAAAGATCAGGGCGAGGACGAACATCACGGCGAACATGATCAGACCAACGACGACGGATACGCCGAGGGTCTTGCCGTAGGCGGGTGCCTTCACGTCGCCGAAGCCGAACTTGCGCGACAGCGTCTGCTGCAGGCCCGCCGACCACACCACCGGGTAAATGAAGATGGAGGCCAGGCCGAGCAGACCGGTCGGCTCGAAGGTGCTCGCCGCCATGAAGACTGCCGCGAGCAGGCCGAAGAGCAGCCAGGTCTGCCAGTTGCCAGAGGTGGTCTTGAAGCCCCAGGACAGCGCCTCCATGACGCTGAGCTTGCCGGTGCCCTTAGTGTGCGTGAAGCCGTTGTTGGCCGGGTCGTTGATCGGGTGCGGGCTCGTGCCGTCGCCGAAGGTGCCGTCGACAAGCTGCTGGCCGTGGTAGCGCAGCGCCGTAGCGCCGGCGGCACCGGCCGCGGCGTTGACGTCGAACTGGTCAAAGCTGTGCTGGTCGTACGACGCCTGCTCGTAGGAGTTCTGCTCGTACCCGGGCCACCCCGAAGCACCAGCGTTTTCCGGGTGGCTGCCGGCCGGGTTCTCCGGGTACGGCTCGAAGCCCCCGTAGGGGCTCGACCCGCCGGTGCCGCCAGTGTCGCCTGCGCCGTTCGGGTTGGTATTTCCGTCGTTCGGTGTAGTCATGCGGCCGATAATAACAGCCGTTTTGCACACACCGCCGACGCACAGGCAACGCCCAGTCTTCGGAGACGGCGCGTTTATTTCACGACCAGGTTGACCATGCGGCCCGGCACCACGATCGTCTTCACGATGGTCTTGCCGTCGGTGAGTTCGGACACGCGGGCGTCGGCAAGCGCGGTGGCCTCGATGTCCTCCTTGGAGGCGTCGACGGCGACATCGATGCGGGCCTTGACCTTGCCGTTGATCTGCACGGGGACTTCCACGGTGTCGTCGGTAAGCAGCGACTCGTCGAAGGTGGGGAAAGGCTCGAAGGTGAGCGTGTCGTCGTGGCCGAGCTTTGCCCACAGCTCCTCGGCGATGTGCGGGGCGACCGGCGCAACCATCTGCACCAGCGGAGTCACCGCGGCGCGCGGAGCGCTGTCCGGGTAGGTCTTGGTGAGGTAGTTGACGTACTCGATCAGCTTCGCCACCACCGTGTTATCGCGCAGGTGCTCGTAGTCCTCGCGCACGCCCGCGATGGTGCGGTGCAGCTGCTTCGCGTCGTCCTCGGAAAGCTCCGCGTCGCGCACGGTGGCCTCGCCGGTTTCCTCGTCGACCACCAGGCGCCACAGGCGCTGCAGGAAGCGGTGCGCGCCGACAACGTCCTTCGTCGCCCACGGGCGGGAAGTGTCCAGCGGGCCCATCGACATCTCGTAGACGCGCAACGTGTCCGCGCCGTAATCGGCGGCGATGTCGTCCGGGGCCACCGCGTTCTTCAGCGACTTGCCCATCTTGCCGTACTCGCGGTTGACCTCGGCACCGTCGTAGTAGAACTTGCCGTCCTTCTCCTCCACCTCGGCGGCCGGGACGTAGACGCCACGGGAATCGGTGTAGGCGTAGGCCTGGATGTAGCCCTGGTTGAACAGGCGGCGGTACGGCTCCTTGGAGGAGACAAAGCCCAGGTCATAGAGCACCTTGTGCCAGAAGCGCGCGTAGAGCAGGTGCAGCACCGCGTGCTCCACGCCGCCGACGTACAGGTCCACGCCGCCCGGGTCGTTCTCGCCACGCGGGCCCGTCCAGTAGCGCTCGTTCTCCAGGTCGCAGAAGGCGTTCTCGTTGGTCGGGTCGATGTAGCGCAGCTGGTACCAGGAGGAACCGGCCCACTGCGGCATGACGTTGGTGTCGCGCCAGTAGGTCTGCTCGCCCTCGCCCAGGTCCATGCGCACCTCGACCCAGTCCTTCGCCTTCGCCAGCGGCGGCGAGGGCTCCGAGTCCGCGTCCTCCGGGTCGAAGGAGACCGGCTTGTAGTCCTCCACGTCTGGCAGCTCGACCGGCAGCTGGTCCTCCGGGATCGAGTGCGCCTGGCCGTTCTCGTCATAGACGATCGGGAAGGGCTCGCCCCAGTAGCGCTGGCGGGCGAACAGCCAGTCGCGCAGCTTGT
>ERZ1673749.376-NODE-376-length-53791-cov-9.879615_pt1 | contig 53791 bp, 50 predicted proteins | sample MGYA00580204_ERZ1673749 | MGnify/ENA primary metagenome ERZ1673749 (study PRJEB41218, sample SAMN15661745) | gut metagenome | host: Homo sapiens | place: Canada: London | collected 2015-08-20/2019-03-30 | study: EMG produced TPA metagenomics assembly of...
GCTGCCTCTGCGAGATCTGCCCCTCCGGCGGGTATCGTGAGCCGGTGACTGCCCTTGTCGGCGGACGCATCCGCGAGGTGGTCGCCGATCAGGGCGCCACGGTCCGCAAGGGCGACGTTATCTGCTATATGGACGATGACGAGGCGACTCTGCCTGCGGAGGAGAAGCCTGCCGACACCGCTCTCCACCGCCCAGAAGAGCAGCCCTACAGCCACCGCGAGGTACTCAATCCCTCCACCCGCATGGGTCGGTAGGAGATCCAACCTAGATAAACCAAGAGAGCGATGAAGAGAAAAAGATCTCCTCATCGCTCTCATTTTTTGTCGGGGTGGCGAGATTCGAACTCGCGACCCTCTGCTCCCAAAGCCTTTCCTAAGGGTGATTAGACTTCTGAATGTCAGCGAAGTATGAAGTATAAATATATGATGTGCAGGACTTAACGTGCAAATACGGCGGGGAGACACGTGCCGGATTGAGCCGGTCTATACTCGTCCGAAGTGTACGATCTGTGCAAATCGGAGAGCTCCACATTGCTACATACATCTACGTTTTTCTGTAGATATTGCCTATGTGTAGATCACCGGACACGCCCCCATTCCCAAGGATAGGTGACATTCTTATAAGGAGCCGAGGAGCTCTGTCTAGGCAAAGTAAACTTTATCGTCAAAACATAGAAGAGCAAAGGACCGATAAGTAGTATAGGAAAGGACAAAAAGAACATTGTTGGGAGAAAGAAATTAGACCTGATCTCCACACCCCATATTATAAGACACATAAATACAGTTGACCACACCAACTGCGGGAAACGCCTTTCACCACGACGATCTGCATTAAAGTACTCGCTTTCCAGCCAAGCATATAAGAAAAAAGAAATAAGTGGAGGAACAAATATCGGACCTCCAATCCCATGAGAAAACACTTCTTTAAATAACGGGTCGCTAATCGTCATGTCCGGGAACCCTGCATAGTGAAAGCCTTTAAGGATGAAGTCGTTAACGGAGAGAGCGACAAGACATAGAATTAACATAGCGCCGACACAGGAACAGATACTGAACCCCCAACGGCTGATGGTTCGTTCCTTTCTGTCTTTACGAGCTTCCTCGGGATGCTTATCTGCCCAGCGGTAGTAACGCACACCTTGTTCGACATAGCGTGCATGCTCCCTGTACTCCTCGTTCCACTTTTCCCTCAGACGTTGCTTTAAGAGGCTTTCCTCTTCTTCGATTGCCTTTTCGAGCTTTTTCTCCTCTTCTTTATACAATTGTTCCTTGACACCATACTTCAAGCCGGACAACGAGTCGTCGTCCCATATGTCTTTTATTGGCGATGTATTCATAATGAACAGTTTATTAAGTATGACCTTGACGATTGGGAGCTGTTCTATGATTCAAGTTACTCCTTGTAGCTCCCAGTGAATAACATATTGTAATCAGCTCAGCATTAATGTACTTCACTGCTCGTTTCCGACAGTGCTCGGGGTCTTCTTTTTCCTGTAGAGATACAGACCAAGAGCGAGACCGATAGCAGGGAGCAAGATGTATCCCATGAAATTAGCCACGGTCATCATAAATAATGAACCGTCAATTAGCCTGAAGGGGATTGTCGCCAAACCGACCCAGCAGAGGATGTGCGCAACGACCTTTCCGCACTTAGTCCATATAGATACAGGGGAAGGGAGTATGTTGCTGAAATAAGCAGCATATCCGAATCCGAGAGAGAGTACCAGCGTCACCAATACTCGCCTTGTAATACCTGGGACTTCGTATCCCTTGACAAAGAGACCACCAAAGACCCAATATGCAGCGTAAAGGGCGGACAGCCCTCTTAACACATATGATATAATCTCTCCCCACCGTTGAGTCTCATCCTTGGCAGGGTCGTGCTCAGCCAGCTTAGATAGTCCAAAGCTAATAGCAAGGATAACGACAAGAAAAGGCGCCCAATATACCCAGCTAATAACCGTATCAATAAGATTAAAGTCTCTATACATAAGGTGATGTGGTTACAGGTGGCGGGAGACGATCTCGATGACGTTGTAGATGTCGATGACGTCGCTGAGGTGGACAGTGAGGTCTTCGTAGAGAGGGTTGAGGGAGTGTAGCGTGAGTACACCGCCCTTGACGTCGTGGTCGGCAATCTCCTTGATGAGAATGCCGTCTGTGCGGGTGACGATGATCCAGACGCTCCACGAGCGGAGGTGAAGCTTGGAGTCCTTATATAGGTCTCGGTCAATGTGCCGAGCCATCACTACGTCCCCGTGCCTGAGGGTCGGCTCCATAGAGTCGCCCTCTATCTGAAAGCATATGTACCTGCCGTGCATTTGGCGGGTCACGATGACCGGCTGTCGGCGACTGTAGTCGTCGGCAAAGAGTTGCTCATACTCCCCGAGCGTGCCTGCTCTTGCAGAGTGAGGCACCACCGGTAGGTAGACCACTTCGGGGGCGTTTACAGGGATGGCTGTGGTTTTCGGGTTGTCCGAGAGGAGCATGGAGCCCTCACCTGTGAGCAGCCAATCAGGATTGAGGTCCGGGAATAGCTGGCTTATCCTCATAAGCTTCTCTGCTGATATAGACTTAGAGATGTTACGAATATAGGACTCACTTACTCCTATTGCGTCAGTAAACTCACGCACCCCAATCTTTTTCGCGTCTATAAGCTGGTAAATCCGATCTTTTACTGCACTCATAATCAAGTACATACAAACGTTAACATAAATAAGCGTGTGAAATCTTACGCCTTTAGCTTGTAGCGTAAGATTTCTTACGTATATTTGCACTGTCAGTTCGACAAACGGACTGACCAGATAGATACCAAAGCAGAGCGGCGAGACGAATCTCACCACCCATTCATACTTTTCTCACGGGTAAAGGTAAAGAATCTCGCTCAATCTGCAAAAACAAGTAACACAACGTTATGAGCGAGACAAATCACACAAACCCAGGGGCGGAAGCCCCTCTGAATCCAAGGTCGACACGGCGCTTCCCGTCATGGTCTATCATCGAGCTGGAGTCCGCCCCCATCCGGCTGTCGGACGGGACATATATCTACGCCGTGATAGAAAACTACTACGATCCGAAAGATCCTCACCCCTACCACGCTGAGATCGTAAGGAAGATCTGCACCAGATTCGGTCCCAACTACGAGCACCTCAAGGGGCGGTCCTTTGACGACTTGGTCGAAGCACTGCTCTATCTGGAGAGCGTCGACCTGGGAGAATTCACAACCACTGACGAGTAAAGCTATGGAGATCATTATGTACATGGAGCCCTACGAGCTCGCCGAGAATGTCGCTGATGGGAGAGAAGCAGTCTACATATGCGCTGAGATCCTGCGCCGCCAGTGGAGCCTCTCACAGACGGAGTATGCACAGATACTGGACGAGATCCCAGAGGATGCTATCAAGCAGTACCTGCGGAAGAAGAGCAGGGAGAAAAAAGCCCATCGGGAGAGCCTATCAGAAAAACTGAAAGAACACAAAGCAAACAGACAGAAGCTATGCTGAGAGAAAGGATAATCGAGGAGGTGAAGGGGCTTAAGGCGGAGCCCCTAATGCAGAAAGCTCCTGCAGCCAATGAGCTTGTCGAAGACAATTACCCCGAGGTGGTGGACTACGTCTCCACCGAGGGGAGAATAGCTGGGCTTTTGCACGTGCTGGAGCTCCTTGACGAGGAAGAGAACAGCAACTGCTAACGATAAAAATCATGAAGAACATATATGTAGCACTCTTGCCATACGAGATCGCTGAATATATCGAGTGCCGAGGCGAGGCAAAGGACATAATCGTCCATATCCTGAGAAAATGGATTCTCCAGCAGCCAGCGTACGAAGATATATTAGACGAGATCCCGGGCAATGTTATAAAGCATTACATGAGTGGGAGAATAAATAACGGCAACGCTAAAGACGCACACAAACAAACAGGAGCCACGACACTGAGAGATAGGATAGAGGAGGAGATAAGGCATATCGAGCAGGATCCGATCATGCAGCAGCCCAAGGCACGCATAGACATCAACGCCCCCGTGGCGCTTATGCAGTGCACCCGTGAGGGGCAGATACAGGCACTGGAACTCGTGCTGAGGCTCCTTGACAAAGAAGAAAACGATAACCACAAGCAAACTGAAATATGATACTGACAGCTAAGAAAGGGACAGCCTTTGAGCAGGCGCTCAGAGAACTATATGACCAGCACCTCAGGAACAAGAAGGAGGCGATAGAGGTCCTGACAGACTACTACGGCGTCAAGCCTGTGGAAATGCTGACCTCTTGGTGTCTCGGCAACTCCTGTATGTTCTCACCTCTGGACATGACCCCTGAGCATATGCCCGAGACGCTGAAAAAGGGGGTCAGGAGGACAAGCGACGGTCTGCTGACCGTCGACCGTCGGACAAAAAGAGGGAGGGAATTCCTCGAAGAATGGGCGAAGTTCGCCTGCGCCAGAGGTCTCTCTGGAAAGAGCCTTGAGCAATTCGGGATCCACACTCTGGATCCTGACACCAGGCGCTACTCAGACTGGCACGTGTGCACGGACGAAGATGGGCTGTACTGCTTGATACTACACGAGTATGCAGCCCGTCGCCTGACGGACGACGCAAAAAAGCAAATGACGATAGACATACAACAATACGATAGATAAAGGATATGACACAGAAACTTACTGCTGAGGATTATGACAAGATCCCCTGTCCGGGGAGCGGCACCTTCAAAGTGAAGGACCTGCGCACTATGCTCAATTCGCAAAGCCACGCTTATAAACTGGCGATGCGGCGCAATGAGCGGGTGGTCGTCAATACCGACCAGAATGCCCTAACAATAACCATAAATAAGGTAGGAAAGCGATGAGGTACAGGATAGAAGTAGTGTTCTCGAAAAAGTACACCGACGCATTAGTCAGGAATCACGTGGTCAAGACTGAGGTTCTCCGGCATGGAAGAATCCATATGACCAGGACAGATTGCGAGACTATAGAGCTAATGGACTCAATGCCCCTCCTGATGAGGGGGCTTTCTTCCGGGGGGCTAACACGCATAAATATTGAGAGCAATCAGTGAGAACAAAGTTGAGGAAGAAATGATGTACAGGATAAAAACAGAGCTGTCGGAGCAGTGCGTGATGAGGGGGGTCATAGAGTGCGAAGGTAAGCCGGTAATGACTATACCAGCCACCGCCTCCACCGCCTCCACCGTGAGCAACTGCAAGGACTCCGAGGAGGTGCTGAAGGTGATCCCTCATCTTCTGGATGAGATCTCCGAGGGCAAGATTACATCCATCAAGATTACTAAGTTATGAGAGTGGCAGATGAGAGACTCCTCGATCTGGAGGAGAAGTGGGAGGACGGCACCTTGCGGAAGGTGATCGTGGTAGGACCACTCGGCACCTACCGATATATCTACACGGCGCGCAACGTCGGCAAGCTGACGATGGCGACCACGCACCACTACGATAGCTTCCCTATCGTCCGCGTGATGGGGGAGGACCTGCGGGACGTAACGGCGTGCGATGGGCTCTGGCTCATCATCGGTCACTGCCGCGACCTACGCACCTGCGATGAGCTCTACTTTGAGCGCGAGGAGCAGGCAATTAAGTTCATCGACGAAAACCTTAACAGGCGGAAGAGATGAGCGAAGAGAAGTTCGGCTACCGGTGGAAGCTATCAGAGCTTAAGCCGCCGGCAGAAGATGCCCCAAAGGTCTTCAGCTGCTTCGCCTGCGGCGGAGGATCCTCAATGGGGTATAAGCTGGCAGGCTACAATGTGATCGGGTGTAATGAGATTGATCCAAAGATCGCTCGCCACTACATCAAGAACCTAAAGCCGAAGTACCACTTCGTAGAGCCGATCCAAGACTTCAAGCTCCGGGATGACATCCCGGAAGAGCTTTACAACCTTGACGTCCTGGACGGATCACCCCCCTGCTCCACTTTCTCAATATCCGGCAATAGGGAAAAAGATTGGGGTCGGAAGAAGCACTTCCGAGAGGGACAGCAAGAGCAAGTCCTGGATACCCTTTTCTTTGACTTCATCGACCTTGCGAAGAAGCTCCGACCAAAGGTGGTGATAGCGGAGAACGTCAAGGGGATTCTCATAGGGGAAGCCGTCGACTACGTGATACGGATCCGTAAAGAGTTGGAGGAAGCCGGCTACTACGTGCAGCACTTCCTGCTCAATGCCGCCAAGATGGGTGTACCACAGCGGAGGGAGAGGGTCTTTTTCCTCTGTCTCAGAAAGGACATCGCCGAGCCGGTGCTGCAGCAGGCGACCCTCTTCGAGATGCTACCTAAGATAGACATGGACTTCAAGGGAGAGGAGATCCCATTCGGAGAGATAGCGGACGAGGAGGGCGACCCGCTTCAGCCTGCGGTCTACAAGCTTTGGAAGCACCGATGCGACCAAGACACCAGCGTAGCAGATGCGAGTATACGGACCAGAGGCAAGAGAGCGTTTTTCAACTACATGTATGCCTACAGAGACCGTGTTTGCCCGACCATAACGGCGCACGCTGAGATGATCACGCACGTAGACACACCACGACAGCTCTCCAAGAGAGAGGTGGTGTTAGCCAGTACGTTTCCGGTGGATTACGACTTCGGGGAGGGTAAGGCATGGGGGTATATCTGTGGGATGAGTGTGCCGCCTGTGATGATGGCGCAGATCGCAAGCAGGGTGAGGGAGCAATGGTTAGACAAAATAGAGCAAGACTAAATTATGAACGAAAAGAATATAGACAAAGTGTTAGACATGGTGGAGCTCTACTTCTCCACCCTCGGCTTCTGCGCCATCGGGGCGCTGATGATCTTCTGCGGAGGGGTCGTCCTCGGACACGACGTGCTCGGCGGGCTGCTGCCCTTTTGCGCCAGCGTCTACGGCGGCTGGGGAATCATCAAGTTCGGCTGGGATGAGTTCAAGCAAAGGCGCCATGAAAACACTCACTGAGATGCCCAATATCAGCCCCGGGGGATGGTATACCGTCCGAGAAACAGCGGAGATCCTTGAGGTCTCCAAGCCAACCGTCAGGCGGTATATCGACCGCCTCGGCATCCGCCCCATACTTCGCAAGAGCGACAGCCGGCTCCTCCTCAAGGGCACCGACGTGCGCCGGATGCTTATCGAGAGATACTAACTAACCACAAAACAATAGTCACAATGGAAATTACAATCACCCTAAGCGAAGAGGATCAGTCCCTACAGGCGGAGATCCTGAGGGTCTTACTGACCCAAAAATCGGACGAGTCGGACACCCCCATATCGGACAAGTCGGACACCCCCATATCGGACGAGTCGGACAAGTCGGACATGTCGGACATGTCGGACGAAACACCAAAGGCTGCCGAACAGCCGACCCCTAAGTCCACCCAACAGCCGACCCCTAAGCCCTACCCGCTCCCCACTGATCCTGCGCCGTCCGACACGTCCGACCCGTCCGACTCGTCCGACCCGTCCGATAAGACAGCGCGCTCGTCCGACCCGTCCGACTCGTCCGACAAGCCCGCTATCTCCATGGCTGACCTCCGCAAGAGCGTCAACGCCATCTCCCGCAAGAAGGGGCTCAACTGGCTCTACAGCTGGCTCGGCGAACTGGGCGTGAAGTCCATCACCGAGATCCCCACTGACCGCCTCGAGGAGGCACACTCTAAACTACAGAACTACGCTTAATAAACACCATGGACACTACTACCACTACACTCAAGGATCACGAGAGCCGCGACCACGCCATTCTCTCCCCCTCCTCAGCTCACAGATGGCTCCTCTGCCTCCCGTCCGCACGGATGGAGGAGCAGTATCCCGACACCACCAGTCCTGCCGCCATAGAGGGGACGATCGCCCACGAGGTGGCGGAGGCGTACGCTTCCGCGCAGCTCGAGGGCGAGGACGAGCCGGGAGAGGAGCTGATGACGGCGTACATCGACCGCTTCGCCAAGGAGCACGACCTCACCGACTACGACGCCGCGGAGATGATCCGCCACGCCAAGGAGTATGCCTCCGCCGCTCTCCGCACGAAGGAGGATCTCGAGGCGCACTGTGACGCCGGGGCATATGCCCTCACCGAGGTGACGACAGACCTCACGGACTACATCCCTGAGGGCTTCGGCTCGGTCGACTTCCTCTGCTACTCAGCCCACACGCTGGCTATCATGGACTACAAGTATGGGAAGGGGGTCCGTGTCTCGGCAGAGGAGAATCCTCAGATGATGATCTACGCCCTCGGTGCGCTCGCTTACGTCAAGGCGATCATGGGGACAGCTCCCAGATACGTCGCCATGACGATCTTCCAGCCCCGCTTAGAGCACGAGGACACCTGGGTCATCTCCACCGAGCAGCTGGAGGGCTGGGGCGACGTGCTACTCAGACCGACCGCCAAGCGTGCTTTCGCCGGCGATGGGGACCTCTTCCCCGGAGAGCACTGTCGCTTCTGCCGCGCCAAGGTGGACTGCCCCGCACGTAGGAAGCAGATCTACGACCTGAGGGACTTCGCCCTCTCCCACACGGAGCATAAGCAGCTCACGGACGAGGAGCTGGCTGGCGTCCTCGACCAGGCAGATCTGGTTAGGGATTATATAAAGGCTGCCGAGGATGAGGCTTATGCACGCATCGCCGACGGAGCCACGCTACCCCGCTGGAAGGTGGTCCCGGGGCGAAGCGTCCGCAAGGTGACGGACGAGGGGGCGATGTGCGACCGGCTGAAGCTGAATGGCTTCAAGGAAGCAGACTTCCTCGAGACGAAGCTCCTCGGCATCGGCAAGCTGGAGAAGCTGGTGGGGAAGAAAGCCTTCACCGCCGACTACTCCGACCTTGTACAGAAGCCGGAGGGCAAGCCGACATTAGTCCCCGACAGCGACCCGAGGGAAGCGAAAGGCACCTATGACGAGGAGGACTTCTCCCTCTCCAAGAAAGGCTAAAAACGTTGCGGAACATGAGTAAATCCGTTGCGGAACATGAGTAAAACCGTTGTGGGAAACGAGTAAAACCGTTGTGGGAAACGAGTGGACCCGCTTCCAGTAACGAGTAAAACCGCTTCCAGTAACGAGTAAAACCATTTGTACAGACGAGCTTACCCATCTGTACAGACGAGTAAAACCATTCGTACAGACGAGTAAAACCGTTCGTACAGACGAATTCAATCATTCACTATATAACTTCAAGTACACTTTATTATGATCGACATCACTACTATCCAGCCCATCAAAAAGGGCGACACACGAATGATCACGAGCGCTGTGACGCTCAGCTTTCCCTATCTAGGAAAGAAGAACACGTCGGGAGAATTCCCGTCCGACAAGTACGAGGCGAATTTTGCCTTCTCCAAGCTCAATAAGCCCCTCTACGACATGATCTCCGCCTGTATGAAGGCGGCGATCGAGCAGGGAAACGAAGACCAGAACTGCTGGGGGAAGAAAGGTCGCCCCGAGGGGGAGCGATTCTTTAGTTGCGTCCGCCCCGACAAGTACGCCAAGGGCGAGGATGACAGGCAGGATCCGAATGGGCTTGTGCTGAAGGCTACGACAAAGTACCCCCCTGCCTTGCTGGATGCAGGCAATAAACTTGTGCCCGCCGAGGAGGTGGACGAGGTCTTCTACGCCGGGGCGATCGTTCGCGCTCAGGTGGAGTTTTTCCCGTGGTTCCGTGGCGGCAAGGGCGGTATCTCCGCCCAGATCACCGTAGTTCAGAAACTCGCCGACGGCAAGCGTCTCGGCGGGAAGAGCTACGATGAGGACGACTTTGCTCTCGCCGGCGTGACGAGTGCCGACGTGGAGGTCCCCGAGGGGGCGGACGTGGCAGACGACCTGCCCTTCTAAGCCCCACAGCCTGCCGACGCCTGACCGTGTCGGCAGGCACTGAGAAAAGACAAGTTAAAACCAAAACCAAGCAACAACTTATGAGACATCGACGACTATACGTCATACCAGAGTTCTACCGGGACGATGAGGGTGTGATCCCCAATGCTTTCGTCTGCACGATGGGCGACAGCGAGGAGGTCCGGGTGATGAGATACTCGGACAAGACTATGTGCGCACTCCTCAGCATGGCGCGAGCATGTGCTGTCGTCACGCCGAGCGCGAGCACGTTCTGGAAGATACTGTACGGCTACTTCGGCGCAGACCTGCCGATAAAACTCGGCTATGACTGGGAGGGGATACATGAGCGGGGGAGCCGCTTCGGCTACACGGGCCCGATGCGTGACACCGCACTCCTAATGGGGGTCAAGTACCCCGAGAGTATCTGGCGGGACGCGAGCTTCTTCCGTGAGCCGGGGAGCCTCGGGCGGCACCTACCCGGGGAGGACGAGAAGCTATTTCGCAAGGTCATTGACCACGACAAGGAGGTGCTGCGGGCGATGCGGGAGATCGACCGTAGGATCGTCCGCGAGGAGGAGGAGTTCTACCGAGTCTTCGAGAAGGGGCGGCTCGGCTCCACAAGCGAGCGGGGCTTTGCGTGGGAGAAGGAGCAGATGATGCAGCAGACGCTGTACAACATCCGAGGGATGGAGCATAGAGCCGATGACGTCAAGCTCCGGATCACCATCCCCTACGTCCCCGTGCCTTCGGAGGCGTGGCAGAGGCGGTACTACTCTGCCCTCTGTAGCGTCTCCATAGCAGCATCAGAGTGGAAGGACAGGGCGGTGAGGCTCGGGGACAAGCTGCCGATCTGCTTCTCACGGAAGGGGAATAGGATAGAGGTCTACCCGGACGGCTGCTTCCCGATCTTCTACCATATGGCTAAGCCGTCCGCAGAGGGCTTCACGGCGATGCGCGGGGGGAAGCTCGGGGATCCGATGTTTAATAGCAACATCACGATGGCAGACGCCGTCGGCGACCTGGTGTCGACTCTCAGGCATGCACAGGTGCGAGACCTCTTCGGACACACACGCATAGACATCTGTGCCACTAAGGTAGCCTCAGTGACACCGACGGACGTGACACTCTACGTGGATCGCGTGATGTGTGGAGCGACGGAGAAGATGCTGACCGCCCGGGACTATAAATATGAGATCATAGAGGAATAAACAGAGGATTATGGCAACGGAATACAATAGCAAGGTGGAGCGCTTCAAGCAGCTCACGGGGGAGATGGCGGCGCTCTATGCGCGGAAGAATAAGGACTACGGTGACTCCTTTACGGAGATGTACAAGGAGTGGGGACCGATGTACCCGCTGAGCCGCATGCAAGAGAAGCTCCGGCGGGCGACGCAGATCCTCCGCTCGGGAGAGGCGCAGGTAGCAGATGAGAAGGTGACGGACACCCTCCTCGATCTCGCAAATTATGCACTGATGACGATAATGGAGCTGAAGAAGAGCAAAGACGATGTCAGGATTAAGTAATCCCTTGCCACTTACGCCGGATAACGTCTCCCGACAGATCGACCCCTCGGCGGAGCGGTGCTACACGCTCTCCATAGGGCGGTCCCGCAGGGCGGTCGCCTGGGATACCGTCCGGATGACGTGGCGGCAGCTGGTGGAGCGGCTCTCCACACCGACCCGCACGGGGGAGACGGTGGCGGAGTACCAGGCGATGGTGAAGGATGACCAGGTGGACGCCAAGGATGTCGGCGGCTACGTAGCCGGCGAACTGAGGGACGGACGGCGGAAGAAGGCGAACCTCCTCTACCGCTCCCTCCTCTCGCTCGACCTCGACAGCGCAACGGACTTCATGGCGACGTACGACCGCCTGAGGGAGGTCTTCCCGGTCTACTCCTTTCTCCTCCACACGACGCACTCACACACGCCGGAGAGGCAGCGGCTGAGACTGGTAATGCCGCTCTCACGGGACGTGACGATGGAGGAGTACACCGCACTCGCCACACGGGTGTCGGAGCTGGTCGGTGAGGAGCAGTTTGACCCAACGACCGACCAGGCGGAGCGGCTGATGTTCTGGCCGTCGTGTCCACAGGACGGGGAGTTTCTCTCCAAGTCCTTTGACGGGAATCCGATGGCGGTGGACAAGTGGCTCACGGGAGCGGATCCCTTTACCCAGCGGCGCAGAGTGGCGGACAGAGCCGAGGACCCGACCACCAAGCGGGGCATAGTGGGGTGCTTCTGTAGGGCGTACACGATCTATGACGTGCTGGGTGACCTGCTGGCGGGGGTCTATGCCCCCACGGGGTCGCCCAACCGCTGGACGTATGCCGACGGACACACCACCGGCGGGGCGATCGTCTACGACGAGGGGAAGTTTTTCTACTCCTACCACGCCACGGACCCCGCCGAGGGGCGGCTGCTGAACGCCTTTGACCTTGTCCGCATACACCGCTACGGCTCGTATGACGTGACGTGCGGGGCGGACGTGCCGATGACGGAGCGCCCCTCGTACGGGATGATGTGCGACTTCGCCGGCACATTGGAGCGGGTGAAGAAGGAGCAGAATAGGGAGCTGATGGCGCAGGTCGCGCCGGAGGACTTTTCCCTATCGTCCGAGACGACCGACGACTACGACCCAATGAAGGACGAGGAGGAGTTCGCCGACTGGGCAAGCGACCTGATCTATAAGGTGGAGCGGTCGGGGCGGGTGCGCTTCGACAACAGCCACTTCAACGCCATCAAGATCCTCGAGAATGACAAACGGATCCGGGGGAGCTTCGCGCGGGACACCTTCCACGACCGAGCCGTCGTGACGCGCGACCTGCCGTGGCGACCGATGCAGACCGGCACGCCGGACTACGTCACCGATGACGACGTGTCGCAGCTCAGGAGCTGGCTGTCGTCGCATTACTACAAGATAGACAACCGGCAGATCATAGACGACTCCCTCATCACCGTGGAGAGCCGGTACGCCTTTCACCCCATCAAGCGGTACCTCGAGGGGCTCACCTGGGACGGCGTGCCGAGGGCGGAGGAGCTGATCATACGGACGCTCGGGGCGGACGACACGCCGCTCAATAGAGCGATGACCATCCGCTGGCTCAAGGCGGCCGTGGCGAGGATCTTTCGTCCGGGCGTCAAGTTTGATAATATGCTGGTGCTGGTCGGCAAGACGGGGTGCGGTAAGTCCACGCTCCTTGAGCGGCTCGGGCGGGAGTGGTACAGCGGGACGCTGGTCTCTCTGGACAACATCCGCCAGGCGTCGGCGCAGATGCAGGGGGCGTGGATAATCGAGGATCCGGAGCTTGTCGGGATCATGTCCTCCGGGGTCGCCAATGCCAAGGGCTTCCTCTCCAAGACTACAGACGACTTCATCGCTCCCTACGGGCGGCACAAGGTCTACCGCAAGCGGCAGTGCGTCTTCGCCGGCACGACGAACGAGCACGACTTCCTCCGCGACTCCACCGGTGAGAGACGCTACTGGGTGATACTTGTGCAGGGGGTGACCGATCCGTCCCGGATGCCCTTTTCCTACCTGACGCCCCAAATGGTGGACCAAGTGTGGGCAGAGACTCTGACGCTCTACAAGAGAGACAGCACGCTGATCCTCTCGAGAGAGATGGAGGAGCAGCTTAGGGAGGTGCAGAAAGCGTACAAGGAGATTGACGTTTGGGAGGAGACGATACAGACGTTCCTCGACACGCCAGTACCAGTTGGCTACCGCTCGCTACCCATTGACACCCTCGACGGCTACTATTACAACACACAGGGCGTGACGGATCTGGACAGCGAAGCCTTAGAGGAGCGGACGGTGGTCTGCTTCGACGACATCTGCCGCTGGGCGCTGGGATTCCGGATCGAGGGGCGCATCCCGCGCGACGCTCGCAAGCGTGTCAACCGCATTATGTCCACACGTCCCGACTGGGAGACCTGCTTCTACAAGGACTTGAAGGCAAACAAAGGGCGTCGTGGCTGGAGAAAGAAGGCTTAGTGTGGAACAAATCAGGTCACATTTTAGGTCACAATTTCGGTCAAAAAAATGTGACCGGTCACAAATTGGTCACACCAGATATATTTTGTAACCGCAATTGTGACCTATGTAACTGCTTGTATACAAGCTACTAATAGTATTATGGTCACAGTATACTATACAACTTATAGATAATAATAAGAAAGATATAAACATATGATATATAGGCATATAGGAAAATGGCAGTATAAGGGATATAAGTGTAATACGTATATATATGTTACTGGTAGGTGTAAAATGTGACCGGAAAAGGAGGAGTAAAATGTTTCACGAGAATAGAGAGAGCGAAAAGTGGCTGGAGAGGGAGCTGGTCAGACGAACGGAGCAGGCAGGAGGCGTGGCGTACAAGCTGCACTCTCAGCAGATGACGGGCTTCCCGGATAGGCTGTGCCTGCTCCCCAAGGGGCGTACCGTATTAGTGGAGCTGAAGAGCAAGGGGCGGACGCCAAGCGCACGGCAGAGATTAGTGATCATGCAGCTGAGAGCCATCGGTCACGACGTGAGGGTGATCGATAGCGAGGATGGACTTAACGCACTCTTTGGCAATGCTGAGTAGAGACAATCTCCACGGCTATCAGAGGCGTGCCGTGGACTTCATCAAGTCGCACGACAGGTGCGCCCTTTTCTTAGACATGGGGCTCGGGAAGACCGTTAGCACCCTGACTGCCGTCTCCGACTTGATAGCAAGGGGAGAGGTGGCGTCGGTGCTTGTGGCAACTAAGAAGCTCATTGCGCTACACACGTGGACTGAGGAGGTGAAGAAGTGGGAGCACCTGCAAGCACTTAGAGTGGTCCCGATCATCGGCACGAAGAAGCAACGCTACAAAGCGCTGGAGCAGGGGGCGGACGTGTATACGATTAACGTGGAGAATATCTGCTGGCTCTTTGGACAAGTCTATCCCAACGGCTGTCCCTTTGACGTGATCATCCTCGACGAGTCGAGTCTCTTCAAAAACGGCAAGGCGAAGAGGTCTAAGGCGATGCGCTCGGTGTGCGACGGTGCGGGGCGAGTGGTTGCGCTTACCGGTACGCCTGCCTCTAACGGCTACATGGATCTCTGGGGGCAATTCCGCCTTGTGGACGGCGGGGAGCGGCTGACACACTTCATCACGCACTACAGGAGCAAGTACTTTTATTCCCTCATTTCGCACGGACACATCACGTACAAATGGGGGCTGAGAGAAGGGGCAAAGAGAGCCATTGAGCAAAAGGTCGCTGACATCACGCTTTCGATGACAGCAGATGACTACTTAGAACTCCCGCCAATGGTGACGAATGATATCTATGTGGAGCTCCCGGAGCCGGCGATGAAGAAGTACCAAAAGCTAAAGAAAGAGGCGGTAACTGAACTGAACGGGGCTATCGTAACCGCATCTAATGCCGCCACACTCTCGGGAAAGCTCCTGCAGGCGGCTAATGGTGCGGTCTACACCACGGACGATCACGACTGGGAGCTGCTCCACAACGCTAAGATCGAGTGGCTCAAAGAGATCGTGGAGACTGCTGTCTCTCCTATCCTGGTAGCCTATAACTACCGGCACGACAAGGAGCGGATCATGGCGGCACTGGAAGACTATGCGCCGCTCGACGCAACAGACGATGGAGCCATCGAGGCGTGGAATAGAGGGGACGTGCCAGTGCTACTTGGTCATCCCGCCTCGGTCGGTCACGGTCTTAACCTGCAGGAGGGAGGGCATACGATCGTGTGGTTTGGCGTTACTTGGAACCTCGAGCAGTACGATCAATTTAACGCACGGCTCGCACGCCAGGGGCAGAAGGAGAGCGTCATTGTCCACAGGCTTATCGCACGTGGGACGCTTGATGAGCGTGTGGCCATGGTGCTTAAGGCGAAAGGTGATGTGCAGTCTCAGCTTGTGGAAGCACTCAAGGGGGAGTTATCGGAATAGTACGGTTTCGTACTACTTGTTTGCTTGAATAAATAGGCAGGCGCCGAGCTGGGAAGCCCGACGCTTGCCGCCTTATTGTCTGTATGTTTTTTTTGCAATCAGAGAGGGGAGCCGTACAGATAGCCGTCCAGGGGGCAAGTATTAGGAAAAACCGAATAGTTGCTGCTTATTATCTAAGCTTCAGCCCTTACTCTCTAAGCTCCACCCCTTACTCTCTAAGCTCCAGCCACTATTCTCTAAGCTCCAGCCCCTATCTACAAAGCCACACGACAAAGGGAAAGTGCAGCGAGTTTCGGACTTTAACAAAATGGGAGCGCCCGGTAGCATCACTGCTGCCGGGCGCTGAAATCTATCTGTCCTTAACCACAAACGATAGTGTAACTACTTATTTTCTAACTTACAATCAATCCTTATCGGGTCTAAAGAGATCATCGAGGTTAGAGAGTGAGGCTTGGATGTTCTGCGAGATCTCGCCGTCCACGTGAGCGGCTACCTCCTTCTGCTTCGGGAGGACATACTCAGCGAGCCGGGTGACGCACATAATGCGGTCTTTAGGCTCCAGCGAGGCGAGGTCGGCATCGAGCTTGCCGATATTGTTGCGGATGATGGTCGCCAGGTCGTGGCGCATCTCGGCAATGGCGATGTTTGACGAGTGGATGGGACCTTTCGGGATCTCTTCCTCTCGCGCTCTGATCGGTCGGTATGCTTTCTTCCTCTCACTCATGGGGCAAAAGTAAGGCGCAACGGCTCGGAGAATTGCCCGCCAATGCAGGGTGCCGGCAGTCGCGGGCAAAAAGTAGAGCCGCCCCGTCCGATATTTGGCGCAATTAGATCGATCACTATGGACGCACGCACAATCAAGAGATACGCCAAGCGGTACGGCAAGCAGCCGGCACCCTACCGCAGCGGAGGGCGGGAGAGGACGCGGAGGGACTACTTTGCGTCCGATCCGGACCTGCTGATGTCGGCTCACAACGCCTGGGGAGCCATGGACAAGTGGCGCGCCGAGATAAGCCGTAATGAGGAGTTTGTCTTCGGAGACCAGTTCGCCGACCTAATCTGGGACGAGCGAAGGTGCTGCTGGATCAAGGAGCGCAACCAGTACCGCCAGATGGGACTCAATCCCTCGCAGTACAATATCGTGCGAAACATCCTTCGCACCATCGAGGGCGTCTGGTCGAGCGTCAAGACCACACCGGTATGCGTGGCGCACGCCGAGGATCACCAGCAGGAGAGCGAGGCGCTCACCGCTACGCTCAAGACGATCTACAATAAGGATGAGCTAAACAAACTTGACCTTGCGGAGCTGAAGCAGCTGATGGTGACGGGTCTTGCCGTCACTCGGTGCGGCTGGGCGGCGAGGGAGAATAGCGTGGACGTGGTGATCGACTACGTGGACCCCTACAGTTTCTTTTCCGACAGCGCAACCCGTGACCCTCGCTACACAGACTGCTCGCTCGTGGGTGCCTTCTACGATCTATCGGTAGATGATATCGTCCGGCTCTTCGCCAAGGGGAGCAAGACGCGCGCACGGCAGATCCGCGGGGCGTACAGTGCGGGCGACCACAGGGATGAGCTGATCCACGAGATGACGAGCGAGGGGACGAGGCTCCATAGGGACTTCTTCACGCCGTCGGACACTCAGAGCGGGCGGTGTCGGCTGTACGAAGTGTGGCGGAAGGAGACGGCGGAGTGCTTCTGGGTTCACGACAGACTCAAGGGAACCTACAATGCTATCTTCGACGTGACGGAGGAGGAGCTCCAGGCGGAGAATGAGCGGCGCATAGCGGAGCAGGCAGGGATGGGCGTGCCGGAGGATGAGATGCTTCTCTTAGAGTACCGCTGGGGCGTGGACACCTTCTGGAGGTACTACTACCTGACCCCTGATGCGCTGGTGCTGGACATGGGGATCAATCCCTATTGGCACGAGCGGCCGCCGTTCGTCTGGGAGTGGCACGAGTTCTTCATCGGGGACGTTCATCCCTTCGTCACGGACTTGATCAGCACAAATAAGCTCATCAATAAGCTCTTCGCCACGAGCGACCTGCTGACCAAGTATGCCGCCAAGTCACTCCTCTTCGTCCCGATGAGCAGTGTCGCCGAGGAGTACGGGTACGACCTGAAGTATATCGAGGAGCACTTCGCAGACTTCAGCGCCGTTATCCCTTACGTGACGGCACGTGACGGAAGTAACACGATGCCAACGCTGATGAACTCGATGCAGGACGCCCTCCAGCCGCTTAACGTCGTGACGATGGCGATGTCCATGACGGAGCAGGTGTCGGGCGTCTTCGGAGCCCTTCAGGGTCGCCAGCCCCTCGCCGGAACCCCAGCGGCGATGTACGCTCAGCAGTCGCAGAATTCAGCGGTGTCGCTGAACGGGCTCTTCGAGAGCATGAACTCCTTTAGGCGAAAAAGAGACAAACTGTGCGTCCAGCTGATGCAGCAGTTCTACACTCAGCCCCGTTACGTCTGGGACAAGGAGACCGGCAAGAAGATCAAGTACAACCCCGACCGGGTAAAGCACGTGGACGTGGAGATCGCCATTAGCGAGGGGACCGACACGCCCGCTTACCGGATGTTGGTGAATGACGTACTCCTACAGCTGAAGCAGTACGACCCGCAGAACCTCCTTGATCTTAGGGGGATGATCGAAGTGGGCAACTACCCATTCAAGGACAAGCTCTTAGACTACCTGAATAAGAAAGAGCAGGAGCAGGAGCAGCTGATGATGGCACAGCAGGGACAGCCAGCACTCGGACAGGCTCCCGTGGATCCCACGGAAGCGCAGGCAGCGACCGACGGCTATATGCTCAATCCCGCTATGGTGCGGGAGATGATGCAGCAGATGAAGTCCCCGGGCGAGCTTCCACACAGAGTACAGTAAGACGCTATGGAGAAGAGACGCACAGAGCTTAGGGGAATGTCCACGACGGACAATTACACCGAGGGCGACGCCATGATCCTCTACAACCTCCGTCCCCTCTCGGGCGGGGGTTACGTGCCGTGCGACATCGCCGAGGTGGAGGAGAGCGGGCTGAGGGTGCGGGACGGCTACAGGCTCCACTCGGTCTTCCTCCACCAGACGAGCGAGTACCGCCATCTGCTGGTGATACAGGAGCGAGGGACCTCCCTGGCGGTGGACTGGTACGAGACGGACGACGAGTGTCACGCCAAGGGCAATCCCCGTGAGCTGCTTGCCCTCAGCGACACCTCAGCCCTCGGAGCTTTTACGGGCGTGGAGCAGACAGGGAATGTCCTATCCTTCGTCTTCGAGCGGGATATCTACTACGCTCTCTGGCGTGACGGAGCCTATCACGCTCTCGGCACCTTCCCCGACCTTCCGGAGCTACAGATGCGGGCTGGGAAGACTAAGGAGGAGGTAAAACTCGCCACGCCCGAGACGGCGACGAAGAAGGAGCTGGAGGATGCCGGGGCGGTGCTTATCGGCGGGAAGGACGAGATCAATGCGATGACGGAGGACGAAGTCAGGACGCGTATCCGTGAGGCGTGGGAGGGGCTGATCGGGAAGCTCAGGCAGGAGAAGCAGGCGAAGGACGGGGTAGCGTGTCTCTTTGATCCGATAAGCATCCGCTACGCCTTCCGCCTCTTCGACGGGCGGATCATGCGCCCCTCTGCCCCGCTCCTCATCATGCCGCAGGACTTCATCCGGGACTTCTACTCGCCCCTTATGCACCCCGTGCTGACCTGGCTGGCGGACGAGGGGAGCGTCTACCTCGCCCCACCCGCCATCCGTTCCTACAGCGTGGAGGCGCTACTGCCGGATCTCTCGGCTCTGGAGCCGTGGCGGGACATCATCACGTCGATAGACTTCTTTGCGAGCGAGCCGATAGACATGCGGAACGGGGCGGTCACTCTCCGTGGGTCGATCAATATGAGCGGCTGGGGCTTTGGGAAGCGTGCGCGCCACGTCACCTACTACGACCGGTCGGAGAGCGTGGTGCGAAACGACATCTCGGACAAGACGAAGGTGGACGAGCGGACGGATGAGCGGATCGTCAACGCTTCGCAGTTTTACCTCATCCACTCCATCGACCTCAGGCGTGACGTGCAGGCGGGGAAGTACTACCGCGCCACGGACGGGCTTATGGTGATCCCAAGTAGGGCGACGACCGTCTACCGTGACACGGACATCCGCTATCAGGAGCTGATGCCCTCGGGGGCGCTGAGCCACCACCGCTACGGGGCTAAGGGCGTGCGGTCGATGAATGGTCGGCTGAGGCTCTCGGACGTGCGGACGACGCTCTTCCCCGGCTTCGCTCGGCTCTTCCTCTGGGATCGGGACGACCGACCCTATAACGGATCGGAGCCAAAGGAGACGTTTGAGGCAGGCTCTACCCTCCTCGTTGACGTGGAGCTGGCGGTGGAGGGGCGCACGGTCCACGTACAGCAGTCGGCACCCATCGTGGGGGAGAGCTTCCACATGCCGGCACTCTTTGCCTACCCAGACATACGGGCGCGGCACTTCACGCTCTACGTCCACGAGCCGTCCAAGGGCTGGACGGAGGTGCTGAGCCAGGCACTTCGTCCCCACCCCGACCTCGCCGTGGCGTACTATATCGAGACGGAGCCGATAGCGACGACCGCCCCCGGCACGACCACCACGAGAAATAACGGCACAGGAGGTGGAAGACGATGAAGAGTAGAAAGTCATATCCTCGGACGCTGTCTTGTCGGACAATTCGGACGCTGTCTTGTCGGACAAGTCGGACGGGTCGGACGAGTCGGACGAATGGGGAAACCGTTTCACACAATGGTTTTAGCGGTTTCACACAACGGATTTTGCCGTTTCACACAACGGATTTCATCATTTCACACAACGGATTTAGCGGTTTCACACAACGGATTTCACGGCATCCAGTTGCCGATTTCACGGTAACCAGTTGCGGTTTTACTCATAACCAGTTGCGGTTTTAGACATGGCAGACGAGACGACAGGGAATAGGACGACCGACAGATGGTCACTCGGCGGGGGCGGCGGTACCTACGGCACCCTCGCTACCGAGTCCGTGCTGGCGCACTCGGTCAGCATGATCTGCACGAAGTACCGCACCACCGTCACCGATCCGAGGGTGAGCGGGGAGGCTTCGTATGAGGCGCACAACGTCATCAAGGCGAGCGAGGTGAATGACCCCTTCGCCTTCCCTCCCGAGACCACCTACACTGTAGGGACGGGGCGGATCCTTGCCGAAGCGACCCGGCAGCTGGATATCTCGGATCGCAACTTCGGCTCCTACCCCTCCTACGTCTTCACGGACGCAGGAGTCTACGAGTTGGCAGGAGCGACGGCGGATGCCGTCCACGCTCGGATGTCGTCCCCTACCTTTATGGAGGCACCCATCTCGGGTGTGATCTGTCAGACCCCCTACGGCATCGCCTACGCTTCCCGCTCGGGGCTTATGCTCCTCACGTCGACCTACGTGGCGGGAAACCTCTCGGAGCGGATCTGGGCAAGGCGGCGGGAGCCACACTTCGACTTCGTTCCCCTCCCCGACTGCTACGGGCTGACTGACTTCGACTTTCGCGGCTTCCTCATAGAGCCGTCACGGATGACCTACGACCCGCACACGGAGGAGCTGAGGGTGGCGAGCGACCGCTTCCCTTCCATCCTGCTGGTCTTCTCCTTCAGTGCCAAGGAGTGGTACTTCATGGAGCAGTCCCTATCGGGCGGTAACATCGTGGAGGGGTCCAACATGTACCCCCGGGTGCGGTCATACGGCGTGCGTGCGGACGGCTCGGTGGCTGTTCAGCGGTGGGATGAGGGGCACGCTCTTCAGTCGCTCCCCGTCCTCTTAGTGTCCCGCCCCTTCACCTTCGGCACCACGTACATTAAGAACGTGATCCGCCTCTGGACACGTGGCTGGTTAGAGAGCGTAAAGGAGGGATGCTGGGGCATCGGCTGGTCGGAGAGCGGGGACACCTTCCACGACGTCAATCACCGACGGGCGGCGGCGGAGAGCCTGCACCCCTTCCACACGACAGAGAAGCCTCACCGCCACTTCAGGGACTTAGACAGCGGGCTCCTGCCAAAGAATAAGGCGCGCTACTTCGCCCTCGCCCTCAGGTCGACGCTCGGCATCCGGACGCACATAGAGGCGGTGGAGATAGAGCACAACTACACGTACATGCAGAACGACAAACTAAGATAAGACTATGGTACTATCAACAGCACTTGCCCTCGGCTCCCTCGCCTCACAGGCGATAGGCGGCATAGCGGGGTCGATCATAGGAGCGAAGCGGGAGCGTGCCGCGCGCGCCCGCCAGGCATCCATACGGCGGGACATGGAGGGGCGAAATAACTCCGCCTACCTCGTCGACTACTACTCTGACTACCTCAAGCGGGCGGATTCGCAGAATGCCCTCCGAAAGATGAGGGACGAGATGAGACGGCAGGGACAGCGGGAGGCTAACGCCGCCGTCATCACGGGTGCGACACCCGAAGCGACCGCAGCCCGGCAGTACGACCGCAACCGAGTAATGGCGGGGATGGTCGGCAACCTCGGTGCGATGGGGGAGCAATTCAAGCAGCGTGCGCGGGACCGCTACCTCGCCGGGGCTAATCAGATCTCCATGCTGGACAATCAGGAGGCACAGCGGCAGGCGATGAGCGGGAATAACCTTATGTACAACGGCATCGGCGCGCTCGGCTCCTTGGCATCTAATGCCGTTAATCTCTTTCCGGACAAGGTGAAATGATAGGGCTCTTCTGGAAGAAGGCGCTCATCCACACCTTCACGCACAAGCTGATCCAGCAGGATGTGAAGCAGGAGACGTCGCTGATAGCGGAGCGACGCTTCTCCGTCAATAGGCAGACGGGAGAGACCACACCGCTCTATGAGCAGTTGGTGATGGACGAGGAGTATGACTACCTCTTCCGTCGCCTTTTCTCGGAGGCACAGGCGCAGGTGCTCTCGGCGATCCCCTCACGGTGCGTGGAGGAGACCCCGACAGACCTTCTCCCCTACCTCCTCGAGCACCGGGAGTATGACGACAATGAGGACTGGCTACTGGTGCTGAAGCCGGCGAAGAACTTCCCGATGCAGTACCGCAAGGCGCTCGACAGCGAGATCGAGGGGCTGCTGGTGGACTACATCTGCTACCGCTGGTTAGAGACTAAGAGCGCAGAGGATGCCGCCGGCTACCTCGGACGGGTGGACGGGCGCAAGGAGGAGATCCGGAAGATCCTCGCCAAGGGCTACCGTGCCGAGGGTCGCTGGCCAAGCATTTTACCATAAGAGATAGACGAGAGAGATGAAGCAGAGTAATAGCACGATGGACTTCTGGTCAGCGATCCGGGATAGCCGGTCGCTCCACGACGAGGGGATGCTCCCGAAGCCGGGAGAGACGACAGAGCAGACGGCACAGCCCGTGGCTCCCGTGGCTCCCGTGGCTCCACAGCCTGCCGTGACGGAGACGGTACGCCGCTGGTCGGTCAATGACGGCGCACCCTCCTATGCGGACGCGGTAGAGGAGTGGCGACGACAGGGCAAGCCGGTTCTTACCGAGCTGGCGAAGTACTTCCCAGCCCCGACACCCGAGATGACGGAGGAGCAGGCACGGCGGAAGCGTGCTGCCGGAGCCCTCGGAGACAGCCTGAAGCTCCTCGGGGAGATCTACGGCAATAGTCAGAACGCCACGATACGCAACCGCTATGGAGAGCCGTCGGGGATGGCGCAGGCAAATGCGGAGGTAGACAAGGCGACCGCCCGCTACCAGCAGTTACTCAACGCCCACAATAGAGTGATGGGCAGTGCCGCCATGGACGAGATCAATCGGATCTACGGCTCCATGGGACAGCAGTACGGCTACGAGATGCAGAGACGTGCCGATGCCGCTCGGGCGCAGGCACAGCAGGAGCTGGCTCGACAGAAGGCGCAGGACGCTCTGGAGCGCGACCGTCGGAAGGCTCAGCAGGAGCTGGAGAAGCTGGAGAAGTCCCACGGCTACAGTATGGATCTGGAGAAGCAGCGGGCGAAGAGCCGCCTCGCGGAGATCCGCAGACGGGGAGAGGAGGCACGGCTGACGAAGCAGACCGCCCCCGCCAAGGCGGGCGGATCCGCTAACATGGTAAACGGCAAGTACCCGATACGCTTGGAGAATCCTTCTTGGGATGATCCTTTAGCGAAGAGGCAGGGGTATCTGAATAAGAAGACGCGAGACTTCGCCTTCACCCCTACAGAGTACGACCGACTACAGACCGAAGCGGCAGCAGCTCTCGGGGCTAAGGTCGTGAAGGATCCTGTAACGGGCGGGCAAGTACTCGCCCCGGACGACTCTCTATTACGAGGACTTAGCGAGGATCAGAAGTCCTTCCGGGACATCTACCTGGCGAATATGCCGGTGAACGGAAAGATAGATATGGATCTCTACACCAAACTCTACGCTCAGCACCTATACAACAACCAGCAACTCGGCTACACAGATAACGCCGAGGATCTCAATGCCTCTTGGTAACCCTTTTCATAAGACACACACCATACAGCCATGAATAACACTCCGGACAATAATTCACGCAACGACATCAGAGGGCTTTACGACTTCGTTACCGAAGTAGGACGACAGACGAAGAACCCCTACCCCCTTTCCTTCCAAGACTTCTCCCGCGTCATGCAGAAGGAGGCGAACAGGCGGGGACTATACGACAAGCTCTCCAAGCGTGCCGGCATCGGCGGGACGTATGAGGACTTCGAGAGGGCTTTCTTCAACCCCTACTCTCAGGGTACCCAGGTAGCGGCTCTGAGGAATAAGACTTTCACGCGAGACCCCGCCAAGGAGATGGCACGCCAGCAGGCACTAAGCGATGCTTCGAGAGGGCAGTACAACCCTTTTGGAACGTCTGAGGTGAGTTACCGACCTGAAGTGCGTGGGCTTGGGACAAACATTGCGCCCATTGATCTGGTCGAGGGAGAGGATACCATGCCGGAGCCTAAGACGCCGGCTGGAGATCTTCCTAAGACTACACGCACCTTCGGTGGCGGCGTGGTGTCCGGCACGCGAGGGATCATCGGTGGCGCACAGATCGCCGTGGCTGAGTTACTAAAGATGTTCGGTGGAGGCGACTCGGACGACGAGAAGGAAGCAATCCACCTTATTAACCAGATGGAGAGGGATGGGACGCTCAGCCTTGATACCATACAAGAGATGCGAAAGAAGCTCGGCACACGTATCGCAACCTACACGCCTGCCGGCTTTATCTACACACCGCCTTCAGGAAAGATTTCCCGTCAGCTGGACGCCCTGAAGCTCATAGAAGAGCGCATGCAGCGGATGGGGCAGGATCTCACGCCCGAGAGGAGGGAGGTCGCCTTAGACGCCATGCGAAGCGACCTCAGCGAAAAGGGAGCGAGCGAGGATAAGGAGAACCCCTTCGTCCGCTGGAAGGAAGGTGCCAAGGACTACATGCGTAAGTCGGAAGTACCCGAAGGCACGTGGGCTGAGCTGGGTAGCGCAACGGCAAGCGTTGGCGGTGCCCTTGCCGGGCAGGCGATCTCGATGATCCCCGGAGCGGCTCCCGTCGGTCAGGCGATATCCTGGGCGAGCATAGGAGCGCAGACGGTCTCCTCAGGCGGGCAGGCGATCATGGACATGGAGGACTACGCCGCCGAGAAGGGGGTCTACATCTCGCCGGAGGATAAGGCTACGATCTCCCTCGGCTATATGGCGGCAGAGTTTGGCGGTGACGCTCTCGGCGGGGCGGTAGCGTCCAAGTCCATCAGTGCCATCGGTAAGCTTGCCGGCGGACGGATCGGGCAGAAGCTGGCTGTACGCTCCCTCGCTAAGGGGATAGCCGGTAACGAGGGCGTACGTCAGAGCCTCAGCAGCCTGAGCGAGTACGCCCGGAAGCCGCTCGCCATCCCTCTCGCCAAGAGTGCCGGGCGGCAGATCGTCCGCGGTGCCGTGACGGAGGGTCCGGGAGAGAGCCTCACCACGCTGGCGCAGAGCGGCGCACTCGACCGAGTGTGGAAGAGCAAGGAAGACCAAGAGGCGTGGTCTGACGTGGCGAGGCAGGCGGTTAAGGACGGCATCTATGGTGCTTGGGCTGGAGCGCTCATGGGCGGCTTCGGTGCGGGCATACAGAGCGGGCAGGTAGCCCATATGCACCGCAAGGAGGGGCTTACGCTCGTGCAGGATGAGAAGAACAATCTCTACGAGGTGATCGGTTCGGATCAGTCGAGCTATCTCGTGCTGGATCGGGCAGGACGGCAGAAGATGCTCCCCGCCGATCAGGTGGTGGATGCCATCCACTACACCCCGCAGGAGCGGAAGGAGTCTCAGAAGGCGTACGATGAAGCGACGGAGGGACTTCACCCAAAGGAGGAGGTACTGACGGAGAATCAGAAGAGAGCAGGAGCCATCCTCTCAGCTACGGAGCAGCAGCAGAGCCCGATCTATAGGGCGACACATCCCGAGGTCGCCGAAGAGGAACTGAATAGTCCCGTAGCTCTTGCAGGAGCCAAGAAGGCACTCGCTGACGTGCTGGAGGGGCAGAACGAAGAGGTAAGGGCAAGGATAGACCAGATGGCTCTTGTGCTGAAAGACGGAGAGGCAGACCCCACCGAGGAGCTGACGAAGCTCTTCAGCGACGAGAGTCTGAGCGATAACGACCGGCAGTCCATCCTCGATGTGGAGACGGCGCAGAGCCGTCTCGCTACCATAGAGCGGTCGCACCAAGAGGCGAAGGCTCAGATGCAGAACGAGCTGACGAAAGAGTGGAGCGCAAAGTCTGTCGTCGGAGATGAGACCGCACGTGGCGCAGTGATCTCGGCAACCATAACGGATGCCGACGGGAAGCAGAAGCAGGTGTATGTGACCGGTGGCGTCAGGGTGGTGACGAATGAGGACGGCACGGTGGAGCTTCTGCCTACCGACGATGACGCTCCCATTTACGTCTACGATGAGTCTGTAGAGGGGGACGAGAAGGGGCATATCGTGCAGATGGACGATCTCTCCTCCCCTCAGTTAGTGGCGGAGGACTACCTCGATCTCGTGCAGGCTTCGCTGGACGAGGCGGAGACCGCCTTCCGCTCCGAGGTGCAGGCGGCAGAGGAGCAGGGGGCGAAGAGACCTCAGATGGCAGAGGAAATAGAGTTTCCGAATGGAACCAGAGGGACAGCTCTCAAAGGAGAGTCGGCACTGACCGAGCTTGACCGGATCCTTGAGGAGAGGTCGAGCTCTGCAACAGCACTGCCTACACCCATCGAGAGCGCAGAGGCATTTGAGCGTGAGTTCGCAGATCCTGTGCAAACGCCCATAAGCTCTGTCAGGGTAACGCAGGGAGCCTTTGAGAAAATTGTAGGCAAAGGAAGACTTCGTGTCAGCGGGGCGATCAGACCTACGTTAGAGAACCCTGATCTGATCATTAAGGACGGCGACGCTTACTTATACGTCAAGGTGTATCGATCCGCCGACGGGACTGTGTCACACAACATTGTCTCTGTAGAGAAGTCCATAGACGGGGAGAACATTCTGGTCTCTATTCATCCCAAGACCGACAGTAACCTAAGAAACAAAATCAAGTCCGGTGGGCTCTTGACACTTCAGACATCTGCAAATGCAGAGCAGGGCGAGCAGCCTCAAGGACTGCAATCAGAACTCCCAACGGACTTGTACGGCAAAGGTACGGAAAAGTCTGAGGGAGAGCAATTCCTCTCCTCCCTCCCGCGGACGAGAGAGGGCGAGGTGGACGGGCTTAAGCTGATGAGCGAGCGACCGGATGACTTCATCCGCTATCTCGGTCAGCTGTACGGGGATGACTTCGTCGCTTCCCTGCCGCTGTCCAAGAGTGGCGCACTTAACCTAAAGGCTCTCACGCCAGAGCAGACGCTGAAGGTGAACGAAGCGGCTCTCGGGAAGAGCGGAGCCGTCGAGGCGGCACGACAGAGACGATCTAAGGTCGGTGCGGAAAGGTCGAAGCTGGAGGCAGAGGTGAAGAGTGACCTTGGAAACTTAGAGAAGCGGATGGCTCTTCGCAAGGCATCCGAGGAGTACCGTCTCTACGATGGCTATGTCCGCACCGCTGAGGAGCAGGCACGTCAGGAACTGGAAGCAAAGAAGCGTGCGGAGGAAGCGGCACTGACATCGGAAGAGCGACAGAGGCGCGAAGAGGAAAAACGACAGCTGGCTCAGGAGAAAAAGGAGCGGGAGGAGCGGATCCGATTAGAGAATGAGCGGCGCAGGAGGGAGCGTGAGGAGCTGGAGCGAAACGCCGAGGGCTCTACCGTGCGAGAGTATACGGAGGATCCGCCACGACAGGCGCGAGCCCGTGGCGCACGGCTTGTGAATGGGGCAGTAGTATACCGTCAGGAGCCTATGACGGTAGAGCATTACGCAGACGCAGAGAGAGCCTTCAGCCAGCGACCCGGGGAGACACGTGTCCCGGTGAAGCGGACGATCGTGGAGGCGGAGAGCCTACAGGCGAGCCATAAGGAGGGACAGATGAACCCGAGGCACTTCATCCCCGAGGCGCAGCCGAAGGACCGAGCGGACAACGGACTCAGCTCCACGGCGGCAGACCGCATTGCGAGCGACATTCGCCCGGACGAGATCACGGGAGGCATCACCGCCTATACCGGCGCACCGGTCGTCAATGGTCGCGGAGAGGTGATACAGGGCAACAATCGCACGGACGCCCTCCAGACGATGTATGACGGGGAGGAGCGTCACGCCAAGAGCGCAGAGCTCTACAAGGAGTACCTGAAGGCTCACGCCTCGGAGTACGGTATGACAGCGGAGCAGGTGGACGCCATGGCGCACCCCGTGGCGGTAGACGTGGCGGAGGTGTCGGACAGCGAAGCCATTCGCCTCGGGCACCGAGGGCAGACAGACTTAGAGAGCGCAGGGGCGGACACGATGAACGCTCAGACGGTAGGCGAGGAGCTGAATAGCGACACCGACCCTCAGAGCGGTCAGTCTATGCTGGTCTCCTTCTTCAACCGCATCTTCAACCGCACGGGAGCAAACGGGGCGGAGCTGAGTGCGAAGATGGACAATATGCTCAACCGCAATGCGGAGGAGGGTCTGCAATTCCTCCACGAGAATGGCTATCTCACCGACACCCAGTATAAGAATGCCTTCGAGACCAACAGCGAGGGCAAGCGTGTCGTGACGGCAGAGGCTAAGACGGCACTGAAGGACGTAGCCCTCTACCAGTTGGCGGACGTGATCGGACCACGTGCGATGGATATCTTCTACCGCCTGCCCGCCTCGGCGCGCAACGGCTTAGCGACGTTCCTCTATAGGGACAGCCAGGCTTCCTTCGAGACGAGCCTTGCGCCAGACCTCGGGGATGCGCTCCTTGTGTGGGACAGCCTAAGGCAGGATCCGGACTTTGCGGGACAGACAAACTTTGAGAGCGCGAAGATATTCATCCTCGGCAAGGTGAGTCTCTTCGGTCGCAGCGAGCTAGAGACAAACCTCGGGGAGGCATCCTCTCTGGCAAAGCTCCTTGCCGCCTCCATGCAGACGCAGACGGAGGAGCAGATAGCCGGGGCGCTCAACCAGTACTACGACCTTGTAGGGGCGAATGAGACAGGTGCCAAGACGCAATCCCTTATGCCAACCTCTCAGCCCACCGACACCAAGGCGGGTGCGGCAGAGGCGGTCTATGGACGTGTCTATGAGGTGCCATCCGGTCGTGAGAAGCACTACCGATTCAGGAGAGATGTGGCGGAGGACTTCCGCGCACGGCGGGACGCTCTGGCGGATCGGATCACCGAAGAGAGACGCAAGCGCGCCGCCGCCATGGATATGTCTCGGACGTTTGGCGTACCGATGAAGCTCCACGAGGATATGTCCACCCTCCCCGAGGAGGTGCGTGCCGGCTTCGACGAGACGCACTTCGTCAAGGGATGGTTCTACAAGGGCGATAACGCTATCCATATCTACTTTCCGGCTAATGTCGACGCGGATGACGTGAGGGCGACCTTCCTGCACGAGGCGGTAGGTCACTATGGCTGTAGGGAGTTGCTCGGCGAAGTAGGATACAACCAGGTGCTGGATGGAATCGCCAATAAGCTCGGCGAGGAGGAGGTGCTTCGTGCGATGAATGAGTACTGCAACGGCTCGCAGGACCTCACGAATAGGGGGCAGGTGCGTATCGCCATGGATGAGTGGATCGCTCACCGTGCGGAGAGCGGCATCACGAAGAATACCGTATGGGAGTCTATCAAGGACTTCTTCCGTAATGTCTTCGGTCTGTCCGGAAAGCAGATCGATCAGTCGGCAGAGATGATGGCTGACGACCTCCTCAGACGCTCCGCAAAGAACCTGCAGAAGCGTGCCGAGCGACAGCAGACTACGGCTCCTGAGGTCTCTCCTGAGAGAGCAGAGGTGCGCTTCAGGAGCAACAGGAGTGCGTCTGACTTTGCGCGACTAAGAGACGCTGCCATTGAGCAGAAGGGATTGGTGGCTCCCGGTCTTAATCAGTCAAGCGTGAAGGTAACACACGTGATGAGACACGACTTTACCGGAACCGGATTACAGGCTATTGAAAAAGCCATGGAGTGGGCACAGGGTCGAATAGTGAAGGACCACTGGTACCACAAGGGTATGTCAGATGGATTTAAGTACCTGATAGACGGCACGAGTGTTGAAAAATACTTGTCCGAGTCTTCTACAACAGGAAGTGATAATCTGGGGGTCCACCTGGCAACACTAAAAGTACTGCCTCGTGTAATTAATAGGAGTATTCTTGCAGAAACACACCCCGACTATGGAAAGGTAAATGGTCGGAGGTCAGCAGAGAATGGGGTAAACAACCCTAACTTGCTTGTACATCGTCTGTATGGTGCGATCGAGATAGATGGTCAATTATACAGAGTAAAGACGACTCTGCACGAAAGATACAACGCAGACGACAGGGCGTATGACTATATGGTAACAAACATGGAGCTGGTTATAAGTGGCTCTTCCACGAGCAATGCACTAACCAGCTCCACTAACAAGCACACTTCAACTGAACGGCTTGCTGTTGCAAAGTTACTGAAAGGGGTGGAGAAATCCTACGAGTCTGGAAAGCTGCTCCTTGATGAGTCCGAAAACACCGGATCGGAAGAGGAGACCACCCGCTTCCGTAGGGCTGAGCGTGCAGGCGATGTCAGTGGTGCTGCAGAGGCAGTGAGCGACTTTATGCGTAACGCCACCCCGAAGAACACCTCGGTGGATGACGTGCTTCGCTTCTTACGCGTGTACCACAACAGCCCTCACCTCCTGAAGAAGGCAGATGGCTCCTTTGTCGATCCTGACACGGGAGAGCGTCTTGGCTTCGACCACCGCTTTATAGGCAGTGGAGAGGGCTTTCAGGCTCACGGCTGGGGAAGCTACTTCAGTGTGAATGACCTGGCACACTATGCGTCTACAAATGATGGAGACACTTATGACGGCATAAAAATCACAAAGAACGACAAGTACGTTATCTCAAAAGGTGGTGACACAAATACCTCTCTTATCTTATTCCAAGCGATACGTATGGGGTATAGGACCAACACGGCACCTCAAGCCGAAGATACAATTGCAAAATTTGTCGAAGAAAAACTCAGTGAACTTTCCGAAAGTCAAGAGCGAAGACTTGCAAAGCAGAAGAGGTTGCTTGATGCGCTAAAAGGCAATGAGCCTTGGGCGATGACCGCAATAAACAGCCGTTGGGGAGAGGTCATAACAGATCCGAAGACCGGATACGAATACGACACGACATACTCTTTAGAAGAATTTGAGCAAGAGACATATGAACGGATCAAGGAGGAGGCGAAGAAGTATAGAGATGCCTTAGAATTCATCGAGCGCAACCCCGACTACGTGAAAAACTTCACCTCAAAGGCAGTTCGCCACAAGTATCAGGTGGAGATCCCGAATCCTCAAACACACAGATACCTTGAAGAGGGTGCTCTTCTTACGAAAGAAGAGGAGAGTAGGATCCGCGAAGCAGCGCCCGACACAAAACGGATAAAATACCATCGCCTGAATGAAGAGAGACTGGAGGGACGTAAGGTCTGGGAGGTATATGACCTGCTTTCCAAAGTACTAAATGGAGCCGATAAAGCAAGCGCCCTTCTTAATAAGGCAGGATTTGTCGGTATACACTATAATGGGCGTATAGACGGAGAGTGCTATGTGATCTTCAATGAGAAGGATGCACAGATCACGGATCATATCCGCTTCAGGAGAGAGGAGCGAGAGAAGATCCGCAAAGACGCCATGGCGGACGGGACTTGGATGAAAGCTCCCAACGGGGAAAAGAGCAACCTCTCAGAGAGGGACTGGGTAACCGTGAGGACAAAAGCCTTCAAAGACTGGTTTGGAGACTGGGAGACCTATGACGACGGACTTCTGGATGAGAACTACGAGCCTCGAGTGTTTTACCACCGCAGTCCAAAGGTATTCACAGAATTCTCCCGTGATGCAATAGGATCTAAGACAGACCCCGGATTCTTAGGACGAGGCTTCTACTTTTTCAGCGATCCACAAGAGGGCGACGGGTACGGGAACAACACCTACCCTGTCTTCCTGAAGATGAAGTATCCGTATTATGCCGAGAACGAGGACGTATCCATGCTTGCGGAAGCCTATTCAAGCAAGGCGTCAAGCGACTTCACAGAGCGACTGAAATCGGAAGGCTACGATGGTGTCATCTATACAGGAGACCTACGTGAAGAGCTGATGGTCTTTGATCCCGAGCAGATCAAAAGTGCGATAGGAAACACGGGGACTTTTGACGGAGCAAATCCTGACATCAGATATAGAAAGGCGCACCTGGCAGGCGTACACACGCTGACGACGGATAACCTACGGCACGCCCTGAAGATGGGCGGGCTGGCTAACCCGAGCATTGCTGTGTACGACACGGAGCGAGGCTTGCCGACAAGGACGTTCGGAGAGGTGGCTCTGATCGCCCCGCGCGACTTGGTGGATGCCAAGACAGGACGACACAAAGGGACGTACAACAGAGACTCATGGTCTCCTGTCTATCCTCGGATCGCCTACGACCTGACTGAAAAGGGACACGACCTCATGAGGGAACTTGACAAGAAGAGAGGGGAGAGAGAAGGCAGTCTGTACGCACTGCATGACCTGGTCATGGAAGAACCAAAGATCCTCGATAAGGACTACTTCATAAAGCTTCTGAGTGTCGATCAGCAAATAAAAGAGCTGTACAGGAGTGAAGCCCCATCAATCCCCTTTGATCAGTACGTAGAGAAGATCGCCGAGCCGATACTTAAGGAGAGACAGGAGATGCTTTATGCCGGGCAGAATCCTGACGGGTCAAAACGATATGTCCCACACACCTTAGAGAATGTCTCCAAAGTAATGAGTGAAGACTTCTCAAAGATTGCCCCATGGGATCTCTTCATGGAGTCCTTAGTCGATCTATCAGAGAAGTATAAGTCTCTTGAGTCTATACGACGCAATGAGGATAGGATGGCTGGAATGGATGACTCTCTCTATAAGAAAGTAGAGAAGGAGTTCCATAATCTCGCAGAGGAGCTTGTCTCCGACAAACCCGAGACGATGTATCCGGCAGAGCCTGCTAAAAAACTGCAAGCTCTTATCGTAAATAACGATAACCGCTATGGTCGTCCACTGACGGTCACCGAGGAGGCGAGGGTATCAGCTTTGAGAGAGCAGATGAAGGCTCTCCCTACAGACTACTTCGAGACCAAGGTAGATCGTCCCGTGGGGCTGAGTGAGTTTGTGGAGGCAGTAGTCCCCGAGGGGACTTCGCCTGAGCTGGTGGCAGAGCTGGAGAAGTCCGGACTCAAGGTGTCCACCTATGACAGCACGAAGGATGGGGCGATGAATGAAGCGGTCCTCTCTGCCATGGATCGGTCAGACGCCACCGATCGGGGCGTACGCTTCCGCGCGGGAGAGCGGAACATAGAGGAGGTGAACCGGACGTTTAATGAGGAGCTGGAGAAGTATGTTTCTTCGTCAAATCACACAACGCTACAGGCTCCTTTGACTCTTGGGATGCCAAGCAGTGTCCTATTATCTTGTGGGTTGCCTCTCAATGAGATCACTCTTCCGCTAGGTGTTATCAAAAAGGCTCTGGTTAAACACCACCTGAAGCTTGCAGACTTACGCAATCTCCCGAAGGCTCTTATAGACCCACTCCTTGTATACGAATGGGGTACAAAGGCGAGGTCGATGATCATAGTCACAGACCTTAATGTCGGAGACAACAAGCTAACTGTCGCTATAAAGATTGAGAGAGGTGGAAGGATCCTCGAGATAAACGAAATAGCCAGCATTCACGACAAGGTGGCTGGACGATTCTTGGAGGATATGACAACTGCCACAGGCGGTGGTCTCTCTGAAGCTTTGCGTTACGTCAGAGATAAAAAGAAAGCCTTGGATTGGCTTGGCATTGCTCCTCCCAGGGGAGCATCCGCACAAGCTAATCCAAAGCTTAGTGATATTGCAAATGTAATAAATGGATTTGAGAATCCCAAAATAGAGAAAGCAACACACACGGATCCGAAGCTTCGTTTTCGCAGGGCTGAGCGTGCAGGAGATGTCGGTGGAGCGGCAGAGGCGGTGAGCGACTTTATGCGTAACGCCACGCCGAAGAATACCACGGTGGATGACGTGCTTCGCTTCTTACGTGTATACCATAATAGCCCGCACCTCTTAAAGAAGGCAGACGGCTCCTTTGTCGAACCTGAGACGGGAGAGCGTCTTGGCTTCGACCATCGCTTCATGGGCAGTGGCGAAGGTGCACAGGCGCACGGCTGGGGTAGCTACTTCAGCGTGAAGGATCTGGCTGACTATGCATCGACATACGACCCGAGTGTATATCATGGGATGCGTATTACGCAGAATGATGAGTACGTGATCTCCAATGGCGGAAATGCGAAAACCTCTGAACTGCTGTTCGAAACTGTATACGGACTCTGCAAAAGTTGCGAGACAGCCCCAGACGAAGATGCAATCAAAAGATATGTCATAGAGACTATCACCTCTCGTTTTCAAGAACACCAGCAAGAGGCGAATAGGCAGAGGCGCTTGCTTGACGCACTAAAAGATAACGAACCTTGGGCGGTGACCGTAACAAACGCACAAGCAGGTGATATCATTACAGATCCTAAGACCAGATATAGATACAGCGAAGAGGATAGCTCAGTTGATTATGTGCGGTGGCGTTATGAGATATCCAAAAAAATGGAAGGACGGTATGGAAAAGTCCTGTCATTCACCAAGAGCAACCCTGATTACGTAGAGCATTTTGTAGCCAAGGTGGAACGACACAAATATGCCGTGGAGATCCCGGATCCTGACACGAACCACTACATCAGGGAGGATCGTCGGCTGACGAAGCACGAGGAGGAGATGATCCGCAAGGCGATTAATGACAAATGGGAGCTAAGGGATAGTGTGCTTGCGAAAAGGTCTTGGCGTGGTATCACGGGGAAAGAGGCGTACGAGGACCTGAGTCTTGCGCTCGGAGCAAAACAGGCAAGTCTCCTCTTTAACGAAGCGGGCTTCGTCGGCATACACTACAATGGACGTCAGGACGGGGAGTGCTACGTCATCTTCAATGAGAATGACGCTAAGATTACGGACCACTATCGCTTCAGGAGGACTGAGCGGACCGACCCAAAGAGTATGTCCGACCCGATCAATCCTCAGTGGGACGGGGAGTGGTACAGTCCGGAGGATCTGACGGGGAAGAGTACGGCAGACCTGCTGGATCTCCCCGCTGCACCGGAAACACCCGAAAAACAACCGACGCAGTCTGTGGCTGAGTATGCCGAGACGATGAGCCGGCACTACGCCGACCCACGGGTACGCTTCCGTACGGGGTCACACACGGAGAGCCTGAGGGCTCCACAGCCCCCAAGGATCACGGATGGGATGAGCCTGTACGAGGTGGCACAGCTCCAGCACGAGTACAATAGAAACTACAGAGACTACCTCAGTAGCTCTATGAAGCGTATGGATGCTTTAGTCACCACGAAGGGGCGCTTCATCAGGTATATGGTAGACAGCGCCCGCCCCGTGGAGCTCTTCTGCAAAGAGATGGAGCGAATGGGTATAGGGATGACGCCGGAACAGAATATCTATCAGGATATGATGACGCAATCGTCTCGAGAGCTGAACATGCGTAAACAGGAGGTAGAGCCGCTTGTAACTAAACTGACGGATCGCATACGTGACCTACGTGAGCAGAAGCTATTAGACAAGGTGATGGATGTCTCCTATACCTTTACTGATGAGGACACGAACGAAACGAAAACGATTAAGCGTGCAGACGGATACGACAAGGTATCTCTTTACTTCCAGGCAAAGGATATCGTAGAGTGCGAGCAACTCGGGCTGGTCAGTCGTGGACGAGAGGGATTCGAGGATGTGGTGACAGAATTTGGCAAACCAAGCAATCATATCACCCCGGAAGCCTACATAGCGTCCTTTGAGGCATCGGTCGGCAAAGCCAATGCCGAGGCGCTCTGTGACGATATGAGAAAGATGTCCCGCTGGTCTATAGACCGACTGCACGGTGCCGGACTGATGACAGACGATCAGTATCGCAGCCTCACGCAAAGTCCGCGGAGATACTACGCTCCTCAGCGTGGTTTTAAGATAACGGAGGAGAGCGACCGCAATGCTTATGAGCGAGTGGAGATGACGGCAGAGGGGCGACAGAGCCTGTCTGGAGATCCTATCGCCTATATGCAGGCGATTATGAATACCACCGTTATGCGTGTTGTGCGTAATCAGGATCTGCTTCACCTCTACGAATGGGTAACACAGCACCAGAAAGAGCTTGCTCGCCGTGGAGTCCTTGAGATTGGGGAGACCTACTACCGGAAAGCAGGAGTAGACAAGAAGGGCAATCCGATATATATGCCCTCCAAGCAAGCACCGACTATAGAGGAGCTTCGACACGACGCAGATGCCAGGCGGCAGATCGCCAAGCTACGTATGGATCAGAAGCGTCTCGATCAGTCGAACGCCAAGGGCGAAACGGCTGACTACGTCTATAAGGTCAAGAGTAAGGAGATCAGCTACAAGATCAGCGATCTAAATAACTCCATTGAGATCCTCTATAGGGACCCGACCCCACTAAGAGGGGACGAAAAGGAGCAGGACGAGGCGTTAAGGCGCACGGTCAAGGTCTATAAAGATGGTGTGGAGCAACAGATCCACTTCTCCCCTCAGTATCGCGGTGAGCTGGTAGCTGATGTTCTAAATGGGCGCCCCTCTATGGATCAAGACACGAGGTTTTACCGAAGCGTCGGACGCTATATTGAAAAAGCGGGAGCGATTAACTTCGTCTCTAAAGCCACCCGCTTCATGTCTGCGCTGATGACGCAATACAACCCTAACTTCGCAGTTACTAATGCCTTGCGTGACTATGGTACGGCATTGATCAGTAACGTCTCAGACTTTGGGTGGGCTTATCAGAGAGACTTCATGGCGAACTATGCCAAGGTACAGAAGACCGTGCTGAAGTATACAATGAGCGATGCTTATAGCGATGGCACCTACCCTCAGGGGAAATATGGCGCCTACTTAAAGGAATTCTTCGATGAGGGTGCCGCCACCGGATGGAGCTTCCTCCCCGATGTCGTCAAGATACGTCAGACGATGAAAGAGATGAGCGACCCGAGCCTAAAGCAGAAGTTCATCAATGGCAAGTACGGCGTAGCGAATGCCTTTGGACTAAAGCAGGGGATCGGGATGATCACAGAAGCAAGTGAGCTTAACACCCGCTTCGCTGAGTATGTCACCAGTAGGGAGCGTGGCTACTCCAAGAAGGAGGCAGCCAAGCACGCCAAGGAGCTAACGGTGAACTTCAACCGCAAGGGGACGCTTGCCGGGGTCTTCGGATCCTTCTTCGGCTTCTGGAACGCCAGCATCCAGGGAACGAATAAGATCGTCCGTCTCGGAAGGCACGGAGCCGAGTGGTGCGGGACGCTCTTTGCCGGGGGTCTTGCGCAAGGGCTCCTCTATGCTCTTGGCGCACCTGACAAGGATGACGAGCGTGCCTTCACAGAGTGGGAGATGATGACCAACCTCTGTATGGGAGACGTCAAGATCCCTCTCCCGCAGGGCTTCCGTGGATTCTGGGGTGCAGGTGTGCAGATGGCACTTGCAATAGCCGGGAAGAAAGACTGGCAAAGCGGTCTCATTGACGGGATGCAATATCTCGTAGGCGAGCTACTACCTAACGAGGCTGCTGCTCTCTCTAATATCGTCGAGTGGGACGATGTGACGGGGAATGTAAAGCTCAACTCGAAAAAGGTCCTTCGTGACGTAGTGCCTACAGCCATACAGCCCGAGATGGACGTGATCCTCAATATGGACTTTATGGGAAACCCGGTCTATCGTGAGCCATTCATCAAAAGCCAGGAGGGACAGATCGCACAGAGAACGCTTGGAAAGAAGCGGACAAAGAAAGTCTACAAAGACCTCTCTGATAAGATATGGTACGCTATGGGCGGATCGCTTGAGCGTAACGACCTGATGAGCCGAGACGAGACCCATATTCTCCCCGACGATGTGTGGCTTAACCCGAGCGTTATTGAACACGTCTTCGAGGGACGCACAACGGGTGTTGGGAAGACGCTGGCGGACATCGCCACCTGTGTCTCTGCCGCCTCCAATGGGGATCCCTCTGAGCTGAGAAAGCTACAGATCGTCAACGTCCTGACTAAGCAGGAGAAAGACTACTCTGATAGCGATCGGAGCTACTGGAAGCTTATGGACTTCTACCGGAGCCGTCAGCAGACAATGAGTAACCTGAGGAAGGCTAAGGAGGGCGAGGATTTCGAGCGGTACAGGGAGATGACGAAGCGCGTTAGTGAGCTGGCACCCCGGATGACCGGCGAGCAACTCACGGAGAAGATCTGGGATGATGGCACGAAGGACGAGAAGCTCTACGTCACGTGGCTGGAGACGAAGGTGCTACTGAAGCAGATCGACAAGGGGACGGTGACGAAAGAGGAAGTCGCCCCGACGATAGATCGCCTGACAGAGCAATTCCGGGAGCTTAGGTAAGGCTCCGAGAGTAAGGAGAGGCAGTCGCTGTGAGATCGTAAGGTCTTGCAGCGACTGCCGTACTGTGTAAAAAGCGAGACTGCCCGACGGGTCTCCCCGGGGCAGTCTCTTATACAGCTTTTAGAGTGCTGGGGCACGGCTACCCACCTAGGTGGAGTATCTGCCGCCGGCACTTTGTACTGCAAAGGTAAGAAAGATTAGCGCCGCTTACAATGGCATTTGGTCATCAAACAGATGGTGTTTTATTGCTATTCCATCCCTATTTGTTACGCTTCTATTGTGTGTTTGATACTATTTGTTTACTTTTGCACTGACAAGACCTCCCACGCTTCCCATAGAACAGCGCACCCGGGGAGGTCTTCGAGTTTTATATAGACTGTGGGGGAACAGACAGACTATGCGATACGAAAAGAAACCCATCTCCCTTGACGAGCAAGTGCAGCGGCTACGTTACAAGGGATTACATATTTCTGACGAAGAAAAAGCCAAACAGTGTCTTCATAATATTAGCTACTACAGGTTGCGGGCATACACCTATCCATTTCAGGACAATGAAGACATGGGTCCGCATATGTTCCTGAGAAGCGACATCTCACTGGACGACATCATAGACCTCTATTCCTTCGACAGATCCCTTAGATCTCTTGTCTTTAGTGCGCTGGAGAGGATAGAAGTAGCTCTAAGGTCACGAATCGTTCTCAGCTATTCCATGGGGCAAGAGAGCGGCTTTTGGTTTCTGAATGAAGATCTGTACTTCCGTCCCGAATCGTATCAATCCTTGATCGAAGACAATACTGATGGGACACCGGGGACCTTGGGGAGGGAGGTAGACCGTTGCAAAGAAGACTTCGTAGAACATTACTACCAGAAGTATGGAGATCCATCGTTCCCACCTGCATGGATGACATTAGAGACGATATCCTTTGGAACGCTGAGTAAGCTATTCTCGGCTCTTGACAAAAACAATATGGAGAGTAAAGAAGTCACAAGAGGTCTCGGGCTGCACAGCGTTGATATACTTCGAAATTGGATGCATGCCTTAGCCATTCTTCGAAACACGTGTGCTCATCACGGGCGTCTCTGGAATAGGAGGTTCACAATAGGCTTGACGTTCCCTTATAACACGGACTTCCCGTTTTTCGGAGCCTATACCGACCGTATAAGAGACAACAAACTTTTCGCCTATTTATCTGCGACTATGTACCTACTAAGGATAGTAAGTCCGGAAAACTCCTTCCGCCACAGCCTGGAGAAGTTGTTAGCTGAGAAACCGACATTGGTCTCACTTGGTGAAATGGGCTTCCCTAAGGGGTGGAAGAATATCCCGGTATGGAGGGAATAATGTGAAGGGACATAGTCAAGCGACTGCCGATCCGTGAAGAAGCGGGTCGGCAGTCGCTTTTTACTACTCCCCGATGACGGGATCGCAGTGGGCGCGACTGTAGAGGGCGGCGTCCTTGCGCTTGCGTCTCCCCTCCTCGCGAGAGACGGCGGCACTGATCGTCCGTAGGCAGACGTGGACGTCGGGCTGGTTGTCGTGAGCGTAGAGGATCGCCTTGGAGGGTTTCTTCCCTTGCAAGAGAGCTTCTTCGTAGAGGGCATAGATCTCCTTGTGCCTCGGGAGTGCCGTGTCAAGCTCCTCTGGGTGCGCCCTGAGGTGGTAGATGATGTTGCGGACGGTCTTCACGGAGAGGTCGTCCGGGATCTCCCGCCGTGCGATCTGTCTGTAGGTGAGTCCCTGCTTGTAGAGGCGGTAGATGTGGCGGTACTTATGCTCTTTGTCTCTCATCGGTAGTCGTGAGGCTCTGCCGCTGTTTCTTCTTCAGACACTTCTTGCAGGGGCGTCTCTTCATCTCCCGAGCCTTCTCCACGGTGACGGAGACCTTTCTTGCCTTGCAGTTGCCCAGACCGGAGCAGTCCTTATAGAGGTGGTACGTCTTGGACGAAGAGCCGGTGCAGATCCAGACCTTAGATCCGGAAGAGGCGGTAGAGTTTCCAAGCAGAGGAAAGAGCAAAGCGAGTGATGCAGTGAGTAGTCTTGCGCGCATACAGAGTGGTCCTTTATGAGTTTGATACTCAAAGATACAGAAAAAGGGCGGACGGCGCAGCAGTGGTGCAGTGGCGGGCAAAAACAGCGGGTGTGTATGGTTTATTTTGTGGCAACGATATACAAACACCGAGCCCGCAAGGCTCCATAACGAGAAACACAGATGGATGAAAGTAAGAAAGAGATGCCCACGGAGGAGATGAAGGAGACGCCACGCGAGGTGACGCTGTCGGCTCCTGCCGCACCTCTCCCCGAAGAGGGTCAGACCACTGACGCGGAGAAGACGGAGGAGGTGAAAGAGGCAGCCGAGCCGCTCAGAGGGCGTGCCGGATTGCTGGATATGTACAAGAAGGCAAACGCCGATGTCGAGGGTGAGCCTGACGATGACGCCCTCGCCGACTATGCGGTGAGTGCGATCAAGGAGCGTGACGACTACAAGGGTCGCTACGATGCCTTCAACGAAAGTAACCAGAGGCTCATTGACGCCATCCGGGAGAACCCTCCCGTGGCAGAGTTCATCGCCCGTATCAGCCGTGGCGAGGATCCCATGGTCGCCATCGGTCAGTCCTTCGGCGACCTCAGAGATATGATCGACGAGGAGAGCATCCGGAAGATCGAGGAGGGCGCCAAGGAGCGTAAGGGTCGATACGACGAGGTGAAAGGAAACTTCGAGACCTACTCTAAGACGCTGGACGACTACGCCACGAAGGGCGGTCTCTCGGAGGAAGAGAAGGACGAGATCCACAATGCGATCATCGGCTTTGCGACCGACCTCTCTGAGGGACGTATCGATGAGGCGACGATAGACTTCTTCCACAAGGCACTCACCTACGATGCGGATAAGGAGGCAGACCTCGATGCCGCCAAGCTGGCGGGACGCAATGCCGCCATCGACGACATCAAGAACAGACAGGCAGAGAAGGAGGCAACGATGCCTGACGTGACGGCAGACCGCAGTCTCCCCAAGGGAGGCGAGGAGAGTCCCCGCTACTACTACGAGCCTAAGCAGAGTAACATCTCTGACATGCTTCAGGACAAGGACTAATAAAACTCAATACATAAGAAAAACACACTATGGCAGAGAACTTAAACAACAATGTGATCTTTGCGGAGGGCGAGGCAGTCTCACTGGAGGCTGCCAACGAGCACGCCCCTGAGGTGGTAAAGGCGGTGATCGACCGAGAGGTGATCAAGATCCGCCCCCACCTGACCCCGCTCTACACCCTCGGCTCACGCCACGCTAAGCGCGTCAAGGAGGGACAGACATCCCCCGAGATCTACTACGACGAGATCCAGATGCTCCCCCTTGTCACCAAGGTGAAGAGCATGACCTGCACCACCAGCGACCGTGTCGCTGAGCTGCAGGTGGAGAACCCCGACCTCATTGCGACCAATGAGACCCTTATCTTCAAGGGCGTCCCCGGATACCTCGAGGATGGCGTGACGAAGTGCAACTGGCTGCAGGCGTACGTCCGCGACCGCAAGAGCGACGGCACGCTGATCATCTCGCCCGTCAACGGTAAGGGACAGCACAACACCTTCGAGCAGGTACCGGCAGGCACCAAGGTGATCCGCGGTGCCCGCACCGGTAGCGAGAAGCAGTCCCGCACCGCACCTCTGATGGCTCTCCCTGTACAGAGGAGCAACTACATGCAGAAGATGCTCATCGAGACCGAGGAGACCACCTTCTTCCGCTGGGCGCAGGCAAATGCCGACGTGAAGTGGAGCCGCTCAGACCAGACCGAGTTTGCCATCGCTGAGCACAAGCGCACCACCGAGACGGACATCCTCCTCGGTACCCGTCGCAAGATCAAGGTGCCCAACAAGTACAATCAGGAGAAGCCCGAGGAGACCTACTTCCAGGAGGGTATCTTCTGGCAGGCTGGGCGCGACTTCACCTGTCCCGATCAGATGAAGGCGGGCGACCTGATCACGATGATGAAGAACATCTTCACCGGCAACAACTCCTCCAACACCAAGATTGCTCTCCTCGGAAGCGACCTTATGGAGGCGATCCACAAGATCGAGTACAATCAGGTGATCTTCCCCGGCAAGCAGAAGCAGGCTCTCGGGCTGGACTTCTCTTCCATCATCTACGGTCAGTACACCCTCCTTCTCTTGAATGAGCCGGCGTTTGACGACCTCGACATGGCGGGCTATGGTCTCGTGATCGACGAGGAGTATCTCTACAAGTACTGCCACCCGTGGCGTAGCATCGCGCTGGACAACCTCCGCAACGGAGAGAGCGACAGCCGCTCGCAGGTCTTCATCGACACCTTCTGCTACGTGCTTAAGAATGCGAACGCTCACTGCCGCATCAAGCTCGAGAGCGAGCAGGACGTCTACGAGACCAGTGCTCCCAAGCTCAATGGCCGCTGCGGCTACATGTACGAGGAGTTCCCCAAGGACAGCGGTCTCTACGACAAGACCCACCTCGGTCAGATCAATGATCCCTCCACTAAGGAGGATACCACACCCGCACCCTGACGCGGGAGCGAGAGGAGCATAGACACCTATTAATTCACGGCGGGAGGCTCGGAGGCGCGTGCCTCTCAGTCTCCCGCCCTTATTTTACTTAGAGAAATGGCTTACAGACAATACAGTATCAAGGGCGGTGGCAATGAGAATACCGTCCCCGTGTCGATCAATGGGACACGAAAGTTCATCACCTTCCGCAAGAGCGGCTGGGACAATGCCGATGCCACCTACGACACGCAGGATGAGGCGGTGGCTATGGCTATCGAGTCGAGCGACCTCTACAAGAGGGGCTTGATCAGCTGCTACGGTGACACCGTACCCCTCAGCGATCAGCAGTATGAGGCGGAGGGACAGGCGAGAGAGTACCCCGACGTCACCACGGTGGCGGAGGCGAAGAAGATCCTCTCGGCAGACTTCGGCATCCCCTACTCCCGCATGCCCAACGCCGAGGAGACGAAGCGGGTGGCGAGCGAGTACGGCGTACGCTTCCCCGGACTGGCATAAGGTAAGGCGATGATCGGGCGAGACGACTTCATCCGGAGAGTTATGGCGGTGCTCAATGACATTGAGCGCGACTACTCCTATGACCCGTCCCTGACGCCGCGCTACGTGGAGGAGCTCTTCCCCGGGGCGTGGCGCACGGCGGCTACGTCGTGGACGGCACGGTGGTTTAAGCCCATCCCGATCCCTCTCACGAAGGGCTGGGACGTGGTCGTCCGGACGGACGAGTACGGCGGCTTCGACCTACCGACGCTCCCCGACAGCCAGTGGCACGTCACCGATACCTCCTACGACGAGGAGAGCGGCATCGCCGAGGCGAGGGTAAGGGTGGAGACGGGACAGCTCAGGTCTATGGACGACGGGACGGGGTATGTGATCCTCCCGGAGAACTTCCTCAGGCTCTATCGCTTCCGCCTACGTGAGTGGCGGGTGCCGGCGCACGTCTGCCTCGAGGCGGACGATCACGTGGCGGCACTGCAGAGCAACCCCTACACGAGAGGCACGCCGTGGCGTCCTGTCGTGGTGCTGGAGACGGACGATCTCTATACCTACCCGCCCGCCGAGGAGGGGCAGCTGCCGGAGATTAACGCCTGGACGACCCGCAAGGGGTACGTCCTACGCTACTACAGCGTCACACCGGGGCAGCACCCCGACAGGCACGACGTGACGGAGGCGAGCTACATCCCCGACCTCCTCACGATGCCGGAGGAGATCCCCGTGACGCACGAGTGCGTCCTCCCGCTCACCTACCTCACCGCCTCGCGCGTCTGCCTCTCCATGGAGCAGGCAGACCAGGCGAAGCGGCTGGAGGAGAAAGTACTCACCCTGATACAACAGTAACACCCTATGGGACTAATAGACATACTACGAGGGGGGAAGAAGAAGGGCGAGCCGAAGTACGGCGACCCCTACAAGCCCGAGGAGCAGAAGGAGAAGGTGTGGGACAACAGCTGCTCCACCTGTGGCACGGGGAAGAGCTCCATCCCATCCGACACCTGCCCCGCCACCCCTCCCGAGGAACCAAAGGAGGAGCCGAAGGAGCATAAGTGCGGCTGCAAGTGCAGCTGCAAGGAGCGGCACGCCGACCCGAGCGACTTCTGCCCTGACGACAACCGGACGATCCTCACGGGAGAGATCTCTCCCTATATGTACTGCAAGCTGCAGGAGGGGAAGGATCACCGCCCCTACATCACCCCGCAGCGGTGCGAGGACCCCGAGGAGAGCCACTACAAGAGCTACTGGGACAGGCACCGGAAGGACAGCGGCTCGTGCGGACGCTGCACGGCACAGAGGCGCGAGCCGTCCACCTGCCTGCCGTGCCGCAAGTCCTCCTGTGGGGACACGACGGCGGAGGCAGCCTCGGCACGGAGCCGGGCGGAGTATATGGAGCACACCCCGCTCTTCGTGGAGGAGGAGTATCTCCGTGGCTTCGCCGTCCTCTCTTACCTCAAGCCCCCTGTGCGGGCGGTGGCGGAGCTCTACGACCGCTACCCCGAGGGTGGCGAGTGGGGCTGGTTTGCCTTCGTCACGGACAAGGAGACCTTCGCCTACTGGGACGACCGGGAGCGGGGCTGGCGGCTGATAAGCAACTTTGCCCCCGAGCAGCTGCTGGCGCTTAAGAGTGCCCGTTTTCATGACGGGGACACCTTTGTATGGGACACCAAGGCGGGGAAGTTTGTCGTCCGACAGCCCGCCGTCTACGGAATAGAAATGTACTAACGAAATACTATGGCAGAGATAAATAACACTCAGTGGCTCGAGGAGTACCTCAATATGTGGACGCCGAAGGAGCGCATGGGTCGCATCCACAAGGTGACCACCTTTGATCCCACGTACCACTGCTACCCCGAGGGGGTCTACCTCCTCGATGACGACTGCCGGGCGCACACGGCGATCTATGTGGTGGACAAGAATCACAACGTCCACATCATCTACGACGGCATGGCGTGGGATCTCCTCGCCCGTGCGGTGGAGAAAGGTCTCTCAGAGATCTCCCTGAAGCTCTCCGAGGGCGACAAGGGGCTGGTCGCCGTGCTGGAGCGGATGCTTAAGGCACAGAACACCTGCTGTGCCGGACTGCAGGAGAAGCTGAAGAAGATCGGCGACGAGCTGGAGCGCATCGCCGATGCCGTAGAGGGCGGAGCGAAGCCTAAGCCGAAGCCCGACCCCGAGCCAGAGCCCGAGCCAGAGCCGGAGAAGAAGACGCTCCTCCTCGCCGAGCCCGACCGGCACGAGGTGACGGAGGACAAGAAGGTCTACACCTCAGCGATCACCTCTATCGTCAATGATGTCCCGGAGCAGCCGTGGACGATCACGGACGACTTCGCCTCCTACCCCTCCTGGGCTACCGTCTCCACGGACAAGGGACACGTCTACGTCACCACCGACGGCTCCAAGCCCGGCAAGGGGACCAACGACCCCTGGAACACCGACGACGACGACAATCCCGGCGGAGATTTTGACGTCTGCGATGGCAAGACGAATAGCTGGGAACTTCCGGACTTGACAGAGGACACACTGATCATATCAGGGAGCTCAGACGCAACAGAACTGGTCGGAGAGACCCGACTTCGCTGCTATGTCGCCACAACGGATGACAAGGGAGAGGAGAGAAGGGAAGATGCACCGGAGGATCTCAAGTACATCAAGCTGAAGTGCTACGATGCAGGAAGTGCAGAAGCCACCCTTGACGAGGACATGATCAGAGTAGTCTGGCATAAGGGGGACCCGCTTTACTTCAGAGTCGGCGTAGGCACCAGTCTCAATTGCGGACTCTTCGGAGCTTTCTCTGTGGAAGTAGTACTTAACGACAATAACCAATAACAGACTATGACAGTAATCGAGAGAATCATCAGCTGGCTGTGGGAGCTCCTGAGGGGGCTCTTCGGCGGCAGCGGCTCCATAGAGGAGCCGACCTACACCTTCACCGTCAGCCCGACGGAGGTCGAGCTGGACGAGGGGCGGGAGGTTCGCCTCCTTGTCCGCAGCCTTCGCCACGTGCGGGGCGAGCGGGACGAGAAGGTAGACTTCACCATCCGCGACCTCGGGGCGCTCCCCAGCTGGCTCTCCGCCGAGATTACGCACCACCCCGACGGCTACGACACGATAACCCTTAAGGAAATAGAAGACCATGAGTGAGAAAAGAGAGTACACCCTGCAGTTCCTGCAGGATCAGAGTGGACGCACCGCAAGCGTCCGTGTCAAGCAGGGAGGGAAGGCGGTCACCCCGCCGCCACCCGAGCCACCGAAGCCTGTCGACAAGTCCGTCTACTGGACTGAGCGCGACGGCAAGATCTACGCCTACGTCAAGGATCCACACGCCCTCGACGACCTCGGCGGGAGTGTAGAGCTCTATGTGGAGCTAAGTGCGACATACCGCTTACAGTCCGTCGGCAGTGCCGTAGCGCAAACCGTCCCGGACTCCGTGATACAGAGCACGACAAAATCGCCGAGAGTCATCACCTCATCAGCAACCAAGGACAATCCGGTAGAGCTCGGCACAATCTCTGACGAGGACAGCTACCTGCCGGAATCCTATCGTGACGACTCCTATGACATAACAGGCGGATCTGATGCCGGCATGGTATACTACGACAGGGAGTCATTTAATGATCCTGTAGTCAAGACACGAGACAACAACATTTCCATAAACATCATAAAAGAATAACACCATGAGTACAGAGAGAAAGTTCACCATCCACCTCCGTCAGACGGAGACAGGCGAGGAGGAGACCATCCTCATCACGCAGGGTAAGGCACCGGACGTGGTCGTCTTCAAGGCTGACCCCGATGCCCTCGATTTCGACTACGCGGGCGGCGAGAAGAAGTCCGTCGTCACCTCCACCATCAATGGCGCAGCCACCGGCTGGACGGTGAAGGACAAGTCCTCCCTACCCGCCTGGCTCAGCGTCTCCGGCGAGGGGACCGGCACACTAACTATTACCACCACTAAGAATGAGTAAGACCATGAGCGAGAAGAGAGAAACGATCCTGCGCCTCGTGCAGGACGATACCGGCAGGATCCTCGACGTAAAGGTCGAGCAGCAGCCCGTACCCGTGCCGGAGTATGTATTCTGGATGCCGAACTACTCGGACAGCCCTTCTCACAGTGACGGCGACATCAAATCCCTCTTCATCGGAACGGTCATGTCCTACAAGACCGTCGGCGACGACGAGACCATCATCCCCGTCCCCTTCACCGCCAACGGCGAGACCGTGACCCCGGGAGCAAGCGGAGAGGGGCGAGTCTCCGTCACCTTCGATACCGCCGGCAGGGACCCCGACCCGGAGCACCCGGGAGTCTGGGAGTTCGTCATCCACCTCGTCCAAGAGGAGAGCGGGGAGACCATAAAGATCCCGTACGAGTACAGCACCGTACCCTACCTGAGGATTCCAGGCAAGCCCTCGCCGATGAGCTACACGGGCGGGGAGCAGACGATCGACGTCGTCCTGAAGAACGCCCTCTACAAGGATCTCGTCGTCAAGGAGACTCCGGAGTGGCTCCACGCCTCCATGGTGGGGAAGCAGCTCCGCGTCACCTGCGATAAGAACTTCACGGTAAAGGAGCGCAGCGGGGTCGTCACCCTGTCGCTCCCCGGCACTCCCTCCATGAGAGAGTCCGTCACGATCACGCAGGAGGGCGCACAGGTCAAGTACATGGTCCGCACCTCCTGCACGGACGCTCACCTCTCGGACGACAAGTCCCGCCGCTTCGCCCGGGTGCGCCTCACCGTCTTGATGGCAGATCAGCACACAGGAGAGATCATCGATCCCGATGTGCCGTGGACGGTCACCGGCTCGGACGATCGGGTAGTCGTGGAGAGCGTGGACGAGGCGAAGCGGGAGCTGCTCCTCTCGACAGACGCCGCCGACACGCTCGAGACCCCCGTCACCGTCACGCTCCACCTCGAGGACGGCTCGGACATGGACATGGAGATCCCGCTCTACAAGGAGAATCTGACCTCGTCGGAGAAGTGACGAAACGGTTTCACACAACGGATTTCGCTGATCACATTTACATAAAAATACTATGGCACTTAAGTACACAGTAACCGACCGCAAGGTCATCACTAAGGACGGGAAGTGTCCCGATCCCTCGGCGCATACGGAGCCGGAGGATCCCAATGCGGGCAAGGAGACGGGTGGCAGTGAGATAAACTAAGGCACCCGCCGCCCGATGTCGTCAGCGATCCTCCGAGAGAATGCACGACGGGCGGGCGAGAAGCATCGCCGGCACGACCCGATCACGGGAGAGGGCTGTGTCGGCGATCGCTTTTCGCTCGCCCTCAAGGGTGTCCCCAAGGGGCACCCCGAGACGCTCTTCCTCCCCGTGGAGATGGAGAGCCTGCCGGTCGTGAAGTACATAAGGAGACACGGCTGTGACATCGGCAAGATAGTGCGGAGCCTGCCCTCGGGCTGCTCTAAGGGGGCAAAGGGGGCGAAGGCTTTTCTCCTCTACCTCTCGGACAAGCGGTGCGAGTACGACTACGAGTATTACGCCGTGTCGCACCAGACGATACGGGACAAGGAGACGGGGCGGCGGATCCGCTTTGTCCTCAATCCCCCGCAGCGACGGCTCATCGCCGAGCTGGAGCGGCAGCGGAAGACGGGACGACAGATCCGGGTGATGGTGCTGAAGGCGCGACAGATGGGCTTCTCCACCGCCGTACAGATGTATATGAATTGGATCCAGATGTGCGTGCGGGAGAACTGGAACTCTGTCGTCTGTGCCCACGAGCTGTCGCAGGCGGCTAAGGTGCGGGCGATGTACGAGGGGTGCCTGAAAGAGATGCCCCCACTGATGGGGAAGACCTTCTCCTACGCTCCCTATGCCGGCACCCAGTCGACGAAGCAGGTACCGGAGCGGGGCTGTACGATCACCGTCGGCACGGCACTCAACCCCGACTCCGTCCGAGGGGAGGATGTGAAGATGGTTCACTTCTCCGAGGAGGCGTACTACCCGACGACGGAGGCGAATAATCCGGGGCTGCTGGAGACTTCGATCATCGCCTCCATCCCCACCGTCAGCGAGACGATGATCGTGAGGGAGTCGACGGCAAATGGCGTGGGGGGCTTCTTCCACGACCAGTGGCAGAGGGCGAAGCGGGGCGAGACGGCATACGTCCCTTTCTTCGCCGCCTGGTACGAGCTGCCGATCTACGAGGTGCCGCTGGACGGAACCTTTTACCTCTACGATCACCCCGAGCCGGTGGGGGGACGGCGGAGGATTTTACCCAAACCCTCACAGAGTGGGAGAAGGAGCTCTTCGAGAACCATCCCCTCTGCACCTTGGAGAACCTAAACTGGTACCGGGCGAAGTACAACACCCTCACCGACCGCTCCAAGATGCGGCAGGAGTTTCCCTCGGACGATGTGGAGGCGTTCCTCTCGTCCGGTTCGCCCGTCTTCCGTGTGGAGGACGTGGAGCGGCTGAGAGGGGCGTGCCGTCCGCCGCTTATGGTGGGCGACCTCGTGGGCGACGGTGAGCCGGGGCTGGCAGTGTCGGACCCGAGAGCCCGTGACGGGGTGCTGAGGGGGCTTCACTTCGTCCCGGACAAGAAGGCGCTTAGGCTCCTTGTGGAGGGAACGGAGCGGGACCGTCTGAGGGCTGGGCTGGGGCGGCTGCAGGTGTGGGCGGAGCCTTCGCCTGAGCCACGGATGCGGGACCGCTATGTCGTCGCCTTTGACCCCCAGAGAGGGGTCTCTGAGGGGGCGGACTACGGGGTGATCAAGGTGCTGGACAGGGAGCCGATGGCTCGGGGCGAGGTGCCGGAGGTGGTCGCCCTCTTCTACGGACACTTGGATAAGGACGTGACGGCGTGGGTGGCGGTGCAGATAGCCACTTGGTACGAGTGCGCACTCTTGGTGATTGAGTCGAATACGTACGACAGTAGTTATCGGGGAGACGACGGAGAGTTTATCTTTGACACCATAGCGCGCTACTACGATAATCTCTACTCCCGCACCCCGGCGGATAAGATCCGGGAGGGCTTCCCCCGTCGCTACGGCTGGCAGACGAACCGCTCGACGAAGCCGATCCTCGTCAATACCTTCCGCGCCCTACTCCGTGAGGGGGGCTACGTGGAGCGGGACGCGGGGACGCTGGACGAGGTGCGGGCGTACGAGACGAAGCCGGACGGCTCCATGGGGGCGGTGGCGGGCGGTCACGATGACCGGGTGATGGCGACAATGCTCGCCCTCTACGTGGCGTACGAGATGGAGCCGCCGAGGGCGATCGTCCCGGGGCGGCAGATCGGGGAGCGGAGGATATTTATACCTAACTAATATGTAATGACTATGGACACGACACTAATCACGCTGGTCATCACCACGGTAGGCACGGTGGTGGGCTGGTTCTTCGGGAAGTCGAAGCGGAAGGCGGAGGACGCCAATGCGCTCCTTGCGTCGATGGACACGCAGGGGACGGCTCTGATGAAGCAGAATGAGATCATCGAGCAGCTGGCGGAGAAGTACGCCACCTCGATAGCGGAGAAGGCAGACCTGCAGGAGCAGGCGCTCACGCAGGAGCGGGAGCTGAAGCGGCTGAGACTGGAGCAGCAGAAGCTGAGGAACGAGGTGGAGGGACTGAGGGAGCAGCTCAAGAGCGTCCTCGATGAGCTCTCCGTGATGCGAAGCAGCAGTAAGCCATGCGACTGATTCTGAAGCGGGTCGCCCCACGCCCCTCCTACACCATCGGGCGGCTCTACGTCGAGGGGGCGTACCTCTGTGACACGCTGGAGGACACGGTGCGCCCCCGTGGGGTGAAGGTCTACGCCCGGACGGCGATCCCGGCGGGGGAGTACCGGGTGCGGATGGATGTCCGCTCGCCCCGCTTCGGCGGACGACCGCAGTACCGGAAGTATGGCGGGCGACTGCCGAGGTTAGTGGGCGTGCCGGGATTCGAGGGCATACTCATTCACCCCGGCAATACCGCCGAGGACACCGCCGGCTGTATCCTCGTGGGGGAGAATAAGCTGGTGGGACGGCTGACCAATTCACTCATTACATTTGATAAGCTATGGCACATATTAGAGAGAGCAAGACTTCGGGGCGAGGAGATCACCGTCTCGGTGAGGTAGCGGGGCTTCTTCTCCTTCTCCTACTCTTAGTGGGCTGTTCCCCTCGCCCGCTGCGGCAGACCTCCTCACAGACCTACACGGCACGGGACACGGTGTGGGAGAGCGTGAGCGGGCGGGGGCTGTCGCTCCTCACGGACACGACGAAGATGCGGTACCGGCTCTCGGTGGTGGACCGCTTCCACCGCGACACGATCACGGAGCGGGAGGTGGTGCTGCTGGGGGCGGAGGACAGATACCTCTCGGGCGTGCGGGTGGTCGACTTAGTGTCGCTGCTTCGGTCGGGGGCGGGGGTGTCCGGCTCTTCCGACACGATGGCGGAGGAGCCACAGCCTACCCCGTCCCCCGCCGAGCGGCTGACGTACGACGTGGGGCGGGTCGGCATAGTGGTCGCCATCGCCGCCCTTGTCTTGCTGGTGATTGGGCTACTCGGTCGCCTCCGCCGCCCCTTTCACTAAGTCCAGCACCCGCCTATTCGCCTCATCGATGACCTCCTGAGGGAGGTGGGTGTAGATCCCCGCCATACCCTCGGGGACGCGCCCCTGAGCGGCGTTGATGATGGCGGGGGAGATGCCGAGGGTGCCGGCGAGTGTCGCCCAGGTGTGACGAGCGTAGTAGCTGGTCACACCTTTTTGTATCACCGCCATAGCGTCATTGATATTGCGGACGCACTGCACGGGCGAGGTGTAGGTGGAGTGGAGGGGTGTGAGGTAAGGGTCGCCCTCCTTCCTCCACCTCTCGATGATCTCAAGCGCCTCGGGCTGGAGGAGCGTGACGATCGGCTCAGCGGTCTTTTTCCTATAGACCCGGATGTAGCCCGCCCGCACGTCCTCCTCGGTGAGGCTCACGAGGTCGGCGATATTGAGCCCGCAGAGGTAGAAGGAGAGCATGAACATGTCCCGGCAGAAGGCGAGGGGCTTCCGCCCCGTGTACTCGGTCTCGGGGTCGTAGTCGCGGATCCGGATCAGCTCTGGGAGCGTCAGGTCGCGGTGCAGGGTGCGCCCCCGCTTGATGCGGAAGCGGCGGAAGGGGTAGTCCTCCAGCGACGCCACGCCGCGGTCGATGGCGAGGTTGTAGAGCGTGCGGATGTTGCGCATGTAGTTGCCGATGCCGTTCACGGAGAGCCCGTCACGGGTAAGGTAGTCCTGGAAGTCCTGCAGGAAGGCGAGATCGATCTCTTTCACAAGAAGCCGGCTCGTGTCGGTGTAGCCGGAGAGCTTGCTCATCATCACCCGCATGCAGATCTTCGTCTTCTCCGCCACGGGACGCTCCATGTACGCCTCGTAGACGGCGACAAGGCTCGCCGGGTCGTCGGTCACGCAGAGCGGCTCGGTCGCCTCAGTGAGCGTGTCGTCCACGAGTGCTTTCACCGCCCTATGATCCATCTGCCGCACCTCGTGATCGATCAGGAGTAGCTCCACCGCCTTCACCCTCTCGGAGAGGAGGGCATTGTAGATCCGTGCCGTGCGGGTGCCGGTGATCAGCCCGTCCCGGAAGTTCTCCTCCCGCACGCTGATCCCGGTATTGTAGTAGAGGGTGTGCCCCTTCCAGCTGTAGCGGATCTTGACGGGGAAGGTGCCGTCCTTCTTCCGCCTTCTCTTGTCCAGTATAACGCTTACTGCCAGCATAGGGTTAGTAAGTCTGCTACGTATCGACTGCTGCAAAATTTGCACGCGACGTGATGTCGCACCTTGACCTACGTCCCGTGACGTAGTCCGTTGCTTCTTCACGTGCAAAATTTGCACGCTGGGCGAAGCGAAATGAGCCTTTGTGACCCGTTTTGTTCCGCTTTGTTGCAAATCCGGTGCAAATCCGTTTCCTTTTACCATAAACGACAAGCCTCAGCGGGCAAAGAGATTTCTCTTAATCCGCTGACACTCATTGTCTTCCTCCCTTGTCGGGGTGGCGAGATTCGAACTCGCGACCCTCTGCTCCCAAAGCAGATACG
>ERZ1673749.383-NODE-383-length-53171-cov-11.356371_pt1 | contig 53171 bp, 46 predicted proteins | sample MGYA00580204_ERZ1673749 | MGnify/ENA primary metagenome ERZ1673749 (study PRJEB41218, sample SAMN15661745) | gut metagenome | host: Homo sapiens | place: Canada: London | collected 2015-08-20/2019-03-30 | study: EMG produced TPA metagenomics assembly of...
TTGCCTTGCGCGGGGGACTCTTCGGCTGGCGTGGTGTTCAGCCCCGGCTGGGAAGTCTGCTCACCAGAATCAGGCTTGGAATCAGTGTTGGAGTCTTCACTGTTGGACTCAGCGGTATTCAAACCGGGCTGTGCGGAAGCAACCGCTGCGGAACCAGTTGCCATAAGCAAAGCGCTACCAGCGGCGGCAGCCATAACACGAGCGCGGAAACGGTTGCTACGTACAGAATTGCTCATACATCGCATAGGGACTTACCCAGCAACTGTCCGTCGGTAGGCTGCGGGTGCGGCCCTGTTCCTTTCTTCTAAAATCTCGGTGCGTAAATTCCCCGACGGTCATAAAACAGCATAAGGGCCGGGTGTGCACACCCCTCTGGGATGACTGCGACCAGCAAATATGACATTCGGGCCTGGCTTGATCCCCCACTTTTAATCTGTGGGCATGAACGACAACACCACACCAGCTGACAAGCAGGGAATAGCCGTCATTGGTGCTCCCTCCTCCTGTGAAAACGCCGTCCTCAACCTGCGCACCCGCGCCTACCGTTTGCCCTTGCTCGGCCGCATGTTGGCCTTCCGTGCTCCCTTTGAAGGCGGGGAGACAGAACTAGCCCTAGCAACGGTTACCGGAGTGGAAACCATCAACGCGATGCATTCCGCGACCTCCCAAACGGCGCGACACGTCGCCGATACCGGCACCGCAGGAAACCGATCCGGAGATGCCGCCGACACCCGCGCGGTCAGCGTCAAAGTGGAAGCAGTCTTTCGACAGGTTGAGGGGGAGTGGCGCAAGCACTCCTCCACGCTTTCCAACTCGCCCGCAACCGGAACCGAAGTAACCATCCTTGACCAAGACACCGTGGACGAAGTTCTGGGGCAAAACCGCGATGATGCCTACATCGGAACCCTGCGGGGAACGGATGTGCTTATCCCCATCACGCTTGGCGACTTCTCTAGCGCTCGCGGCGCACGGCACTCTGCCTGTCTCGGTCAGTCAGGCTCGGGTAAGTCTGCTTTTGCCACATCCCTCCTGTGCTCCCAACTGCGACATGACGGACAGGGGCACATCATTTTTGACCCGCAGGGACAGTGGGCCACCGAACACGGGAGCTTGTGGTCGTTGCAAGGGCTAGCCCGCGCTTTGGGAAGGAAGGTGACTGTTGCGCGCCTTTCCCATTCTCTGCGGTTGCGTAAAGATGCTCCGCTGTTGATGGATCTTTTGGAGGAGGCAGGATTTTTCCGCAAGCTCGCCTTTGGTGCAGGCGCAGACGATAACGTCGCCCAGGCGAAAGAAACCCTAGCCGCAACCCTCAACAATCGTCGCCTGCTTACCCAAGCAGGAATTGATGACTGGGCGCGCTCCCGCCCTGACGAGTTGCTGCGATTCTTGCTCGAAGAGCTATATCAACAGCTTCCAGCCGGGATGATTTATGCCTCCAAAGACCCGCAACGTCGTGTGGCTGCCACTATTTACCGACCCACCGAGGATGCCGAGGGAAACGCCCTGGATGATGCGGTGGTCTCACGAATGATGCCAGGCGCTCTCGACAGCGACGGTGAACACAGGTTTGGTGAGCTTTTATCAATTTTTGGCCCCCTCGCCTCCCTGTGGTCGCCGTGGTCTCCCACGGGGATGCGCAAGATACTCAACGGGGCGACAGATGACCAGCTGGACGATGCGGATCGTCGCCGTGATGCGTGGGGAATGATGTGCGAAGTCATGTCGCCGAAACCAGGCCAACCAGCACCGCTTCTTATCCTTGATTTGTCGGCAGACTTGTCTGGAATGAACCTCGATTTGGACGGCTCCGGCGAGGGCAATGCGGACGCTGCGGAAGCTGCCCGCATTCTCGACAACACTGACGTTAAAGCTCGCGTGATCAACCAGCTTTTAACCACCCTTTTGCTGGCGGGGCAACGCGAGTTTTCTAAAGGCACGCCCCTCAACATTCAAGCCGTCTGGGACGAGGCATGGGCCTATGCCGCCCAACCCGACCCGAAAGTCCATTCCCCGGCAGTAATCGCCCTATCTAACCGGCTGGCCGGAGCGGCCCGCGACGCGCGAAAACTGGGTATTGGTTTCCAGTTCATCCTCCAGGCTGCGACCGGACTGCGTGATGATATTTTCAAGCAGCTCTCCGCCCTCTATGTCGGACACGGTTTGTATGAGCCTGCGGAGCTAAAACGTCTTTCCGGCCGCGTGCGCGACAATCACCTCAAGCTCTACCAAGCCACCCCACCGCCAGATGCCACGGGAGAGTTCTCATTCATGCTGGTGGGGGGAAATATCACCGGCTTTTCCTTCGGTTCAAACCCCGTGTTTTTATCCATGTTCAACACAGGGGAGCAATGGCTGCACGCCAACCGGGAATGGGTCAATGATCGTCGCCGCACCTTCGTTAAACACCTGCCCTCAGGGGACACGGGCGGCCCGTTGGAAACGATGCCTGCGCGCCCCGCGCTCGATGGTGGAGAAGCCGTCCACGAGGCTCGTCAGCGGTTGTCTCATGGGAAGGCTAATGCGACTGCGGTGCAGGCTGTTGCGCGCCGCAAGCCGTCTCGAAAGCCAGTCGATGAACCGGCCTCGCCCTCTCGCCGTCGGCCGCGTTCCAATACTGCTCCGGTGCCGGTGCAGACCCCGAGTAGGTTTGATGCTCCCCCTGCGTTCTGATGCGCTGCGCAGGGGTGTGCACACCCCGGTCTTAAAGTGGTTGGGGAAGCACGAACAACCCTGCTGAAAGGATTAGATAGTGGCACGGTTTAAGACGCTGCTAGCGTTTGATGAAGTTGAGTCCAATGCCCTTAAAAACGCCTCCAGCGGCAAGGCTATCGGCGATGCGGCAAAGCCGTTTGTGAACCACCTCAAAGAAATGGGGGAGAAGACCCGAAAGATTGCTGCTTCCGGCGAGACTGATAAGGATGCTTTGGAGGAGGCTCACGAGGATTTGGGGAAGCTGAAAAACGCTTTGGAGCAGCTGCCGGAATCTGAGGCTCGGGACGAGCTTTTGGGTAAGGTGACCGAAGCGCTAGACATTATGCGCGAAGCCATTGGGATGGCGCAGTAGCGATAGCAGAAAAGGGGCCACGGTGTGTGGCCCCTTTTTTGGCGGAATGAGAAGGAAGATTTAAGCGGTTTTCAGAAGCTCTTTATTGAAGACCGCTGCGCACAAATCCAACTGGTCTCCATCATTGGTGTTATCCCAAGCTTGATGCGAGTGTCCTACAACCTCGCGGTTTTTCCGCAAAATAGCTTTGCGGCGCTCACGCAAAACGGCTTTCCTGCGGTGTGCCTCTGAGTTTTCGTAATGGAGTCCCAGTGCGGAATAGAGGTTTTTAATGGTGCGGGCGTGCAGGTGGATTCGCTGGCTGATTTTTCGGATGGTCACACCCTGGGCGTGTAGCTGGCGCAGTACTTCGCAGGTGTCACTGTCGGTAAGCACTTCGCAGCCATCGGTGCGGAAATCATGCTCGCGGTGCAGACGGGCCATTGGGATGGCATCGTGGGGATTGTTTTTCTTGCACACAAGCTCCACCGCGTGGGTGTTAATTGGGTCGGGGATGGCGGGAATCCACGACGTGTCCCAAGGGTCGAGCTGGTGCTCGACTGGGCCATGCTTTTCTGCGGACTCTTCGTTGGGGAGGTCGCTGTAGACCGGGACGGTCAGCGGCCATTCTCGCCCATCGTCGTCGGTGCGCGTGGCGACGGGGGCTGAGTGGTTGGAGCGCTCCTCCAAATCTGCGGCAGCGCCTTCGGTCAGGCACCCATTGAGGGTGAAATCGGGGCGTGCGTCCAATCCCCAATAGATCCCGGCTTGAACCACTCCGCAAGGGGGCGTGGAGTCCTCAATTGCTGTCAGGGTCGCTTGGCGACACTGCTCTAGGAGTGGGCAGTGGGAGCAGGCGATGATGGCTTCATTAGTACTGTCCACCGCCTCGTTGAGAAGCCCTAGCTCAAAATTTTTATCGGCTTTGCCTTCGGCGTTGTTGTACAGATCGGGGGTGAGGTCGGCGGCATCGAAGGCGGCTTGGTCTGTGCTGCATGGTGTTTTCATGGGCAAGATCTCAGGGTCGGTTACTGTGGTTGTTGTGCGCTGGAACCCTATGGGGAGGGTTTCAGATGACTTCTGCGAAGTGATCCGCGATTGTCTGTGGGCGATTGTAGCAGCGTATGACGGCAGTCACGTGACGTGAGCTGCAAAATTCGACTCGTTAACCTTGCGTTAACCTGCGCGATACTAGAAGTTAACGTGCTCGGGGGGTATGTGAACTGAAGATAATCCGAACCTTAATTTAATCTGAGAAGATGACATATCACACAATTTATAAAAATAGTTCATAATTGCACTGCAATGCGTTTTAATTCGGGAAAACGTGGCCTTCACGCCTCTAATGAAAGAAAACTCCCCCGAATGGGGGTTAATGGGTGACGGTGTAAAACATAGCCACAGTCATGCCGAAAGATGCTGATGGGCGAAACAAACCACAAAGCGATAATCAATTGCAATAAAATAATGTGTGTACCTTCGACACCGTAGGGAAGGAATGTCGTAGCATAAAGCTCCACATGAACCCGCCCTAGCCAGCATAAACAGCTCAAAGAGAGGGGATAAAAATCGTACCGCTTCGCCACGCCACCCAGGTAGAAGATAAGCAGCACGCAAATTAAAGACGGTTTCAACATGCAAAGCAACGGGCGTCCCTGGCATAAATCGCCCCTTACAGCCCACCGGCCACTTGATGCTGCCTACCGTCGCGTGGGTTACTGGGCCGACCGCGCTGCACACGCCATCCTTACCCAAAACAAGGAGGATGAAGCCTATGCCAGGGAAAAACTAGAGGAGGCACTCACCACCGCCTATCAACGCATGGGAGTCCACTCCAGCTTTGGAACTGAGCCTTCCCCGCACAGCATCATTGAGAGCTACGACCGTAACACCCTGCAAAAACTCTCCATGCAAGAACTGTTCGCCCTGGTCGGAAAAGGCCTATTTAACGACCCGCTGGCCGATATTGTCATCACCCGAGAACTCATCCGACGCGGGGAACTGTCCGAAACAGCGGCCGAGGACGTGCACAACAAATATCTCCCCCTTACCGGAGCTGACACTGAGCAGACCCCAACCCCCACCAGCCCGAAAGAAACCCCGTGGAGGGGAAAGAAAAACTACGCCTCAGCGGGGGCCAACGGCTACCCCGCGACATACCGCGAAATTCTCACGGAATACGCCAAAGGGGCCGAAGCCTGCGACAACAACCTCCCAATTAGCACCTGCCTGCAAGGAAACCGCCAGTCCAAACCGAATGAACGAACCCTCTTTCTAGCCGGGGTGTGGAAAGCGGGATGGCGACGCAGACGCTCCCAAATCCTGCACGCACAAATTGCCAGCGGAGCAGGAGAAAAGTTCGCTGACCAGGACTAAACCCGCTTCGGGCATCAATACAAACAGCCTGGTTGCATCGTTGACGTACCCAGCCCGCACAGGGCCACCGTCAACCACAAGGACAACCACACCATGTACAAGCTTGCAGTAATGGGATGCCAACACCTCGGCTACGCCCAAAAAGGAATGAACCGCACCATCAACGGAGTAAACATCCGCGAGGTGGACGGCTACATCGCGCACAACCAAATCATCGACGCAGCACTAACCGAAGGCGTGGACGGCATCTTCGACGGCGGAGACCTCTCCCACGTGGAACACCCCTCCAATCGCACCATCAACGAGGCCATCAAAGCCGACAACAAGCGCGTCGAAGCGCTCAGCCCCACTGGCGAGCCGGTCTGGCGCATCACCAACGGCGGCAACCACGACAACGGAGCCTCCGCCCGCCTGTCTGCCGTCTCCCACATCCACCGCGCCCACCTTGATTCTCGCGCCGTGTTTCCCGAAGACGATAAACCAACCGCCGACCAAATCGGCCCCTACCCAGGCTTTTATGAAGTCCACCAGCCTGACCCAGACCTGGATCTCTACCTGCACGTGGTCAGCCACAACGGACTTGACCCCAAGCTAGCTGAACGCGGAATCACGATTTACCCACAGCCTATTGATGGAGCGGTCAACCTCCTTTTCGCCCACGGCATCTTCTCCGCTGACGGCCGCCTGTTCGGAGCGGACGACCGTCACGGAGCTTTGCGCGTAATTCCCGAAGAATGGGCCAACAGGGGCTTTGACCAACTCCTGCTTTCCGACTACCACACTCCCGGCCCCATTCCTGGATTCGGGGAAGATGGAGGCCGCCAACGCGGCCAGGTGTGGATGACTGGCTCTGCGGTACGCCGAGGCTTTTCCGACGAGGAAAGCCCACGCGGATGGCTACTTGTCACCCTCCACGACGACGGCCACATCACCGTGGAACTGCGTACTATCTGGCAGCGCCCCCAGGTCGAGTTTCCACCAATTGATGCCCGCACCATGTCGGCAGAAAACATTGACGAACTGGTGCGCGACCGCCTGGCAAAGCAAGACATGTGGGATGAAGAATCCGCCCAACTTACCGGCGACGGCGGCTACATTCTGCGCCAACGCATCACCCACACAACCCCGCACCAACGCCGCATCCTGGCTTCCTCCCGGCGTGAGTGGGCCGCAGCCGCCCGCGATGCGGCTTACTGGTCGGCGGACTACACCAAGCCACTTTCTGTAGCTGTGGAAGAGCGAAACGCAGACGACGACGGTGACAATACCGACGAGGGTGGGTTCGCCTCCCATATTGCGAAAGCCCCCCAATCCCGCAACCTGGAAAAAGCTTTTGAGCAGCGGCGAGAAACCGGCCAGGTGGGTGCCACGCTGCGCGCCCTGGCCATGAATGATCACGACATTCACGACGAAGTGGTCTTCCGAGTTACGGACACACTGACCGGCATCAACAGCGCCGTCTAGCCATTTCGGGCCACCGCCCCCTTACTGCTGAAACCATGTGGACACACACCAACCACAGACCCTAGAACCGGAGAAAGCAATGCGTGTAACCAAAATCCACCTATTCAACTTCCGTAGCGTCGAAGACCTCACGCTAGACACCACCGCCGACGGCATGCACCTGGTCTACGGCTCTTTCGGCGCAGGCAAATCCTCATTCCTCACCGGCCTACGCTTCGCCCTGTTCGGCGATAACGGCGAAGCAGGAACCAACCTCGACCTGCGCCGTCGGGGTGCAAGCGGTAAAGACGATGCAGGCTGCGAGGTCACCTTCACCCACGGCCAAGACACCTACGTGGCACGCCGCTGGATGCGCCGATCCGAACGCAAAACCGGCCCCGTGGAAAAGACGCAAGCCTCCCTTACCGTCAACGGCAAAAAGATGGACGGCATCACCCCCTCCAAGCTGACCGACCAAATGGAGGAAGTGCTGGGCATGAGCGCTAAAGCCTTCACCTCCGCTGCCATGATCCCGCAAGGCGAGGTGGCCACCCTGATGAAAGCTCCCCCCGCCGAAGTGCAAGCCCTAATCGAGCAGCACACCGGCCTAGACGAGCTGACTAAAGCCCGAGACGAGGCCCGCAAGACCGCCCGTGAAGCTGCCACCAAGGCCGAAGCCTTGCCGGGCGATCCGGAGCGCATCGCAGACCTGGAGGCGCAGTTAGATGACGCTCACCGCGACGTGCAGGACAAGCAGGCAGCGGAAAAAGCTGCCGCCGACCGCGCTGATGCAGCCAACGACCTTTCCGACAAGGCAGAAGTGGCATTAACAACGCTGCGAGACGCAGAAACAGCTGTGCAGCAATGGAAGCAGCAGATCGCTGCCGCACGCCAGCACAACAGCAGCAGCACCCAGCACGTCCACGACGTGGCCGAGGAGGCCCACGCAGCCGGAATCAACCTTGACGAGCCGGAGGAAGCAGACCGCGAATCTTTGCAGCGTGTGGATGCTCAGATGGACTCCATCTCCCAAGCCGGAAGTGACCTAGCCAGCCGAACCCGAGCGGTAAGCGAAGTCACGGAAGACACCCGCCGTGCCGACAGTGAGCTTGCAGCAGCGCAGGAGGCCGCAGCACGGGCACACACTCAAGCCCGCAGCCTGGACGAGACCGAAAAGCACCTGGACGAGGAGGAAACCCGTCTTACCGACCAGTGGCAGGAATCCCGCGAGGTTTACAGCCAAGCTGAGGCCAACTACAACCGCCTGGAAAAAGCCATCACCGCCCTGTCGGGACACGGCACGGATGAACACCACTGCCCAACCTGCCAGCAGGAGGTAGAAAACTTTGAGCAGCTAGTAAACGAGCTACGTGACGCACAGCAGCGCGACACTGACAGTATGGATAAAGCCCGCAAAATCGGGGTGGAATGCCGCTCCGCCCTGGAACAAATCAAGGGAGAGAAAGCAGACCTCAACAACAAGCGCACCAACCTGGAGCGCGCACGCAACGCGGTTGACGAAGCTCAACGCAACCTAGAGCGCGCACGTAAAGCAGAAACCGCGCAGCGACAACAGATCAAGGCGGCAGAAGAAACCCTGCGCAACCTACTCCAGAACAACGGGGAAACCCCAGGAGACGACCTGCTTCAAGACGGGCGTGACCTGTACAAGCGGCTGAAAACGACCCGAGACCGCCTGGTTACAGCCACCCAAATTCGCCACCGCCACACCAAGGCAATCGAGGAGGCAAACCGCGCCGCCGCCAAGCTCTCCGAGCTGGAAGCCCAAAACCTGCACGCCCCACAGCAGGAGGAAATCGACGCAGCCACCACCAAAGCCACAACCCTGCGAGAAGAAGCAAGGCAGGCCAACACTGCCTACCGGCAGGCCTCGCAGGAGCTGGCCTCCACCAAGACCGGCGAAGCCATGCTCCAACACCAGCTCGACGAAGCAACCGCCGAATGGGGCCGAAAGACAGCCGCTGTGGCCGAAGCTGCCACCGCGCGCGGAGAAGCGGACGTACTGGCCGCCCTGCGCTCTGACCTGCTAGCTGAATACACCGCCTCCATCTGCCGCAGCGCCTCTGACATGCTGGCCGGTTTCGGCGGCGAATACGTCGCATTCCACCTGGACGATGACTTTATTCCGCGCGCCGAACTCTCCGACGGCACCCTAGTGCGAACCTCCATCCTCTCCGGCGGCGAAGCAGCCCTGGTGGGGCTTAGCTTCCGCATTGGCGTAACCCTGCACATCACAGGTGGTGGACTACCGGAACAAATCATCGGCGACGAGGTGACCAACTACCTAGATGAAGCAGGAAGGCGCAGCGTGCTGTCGCTCCTCAACAAGGTTTTCCCAAGCGTAATCCTGGTAAGCCACACCAACGAGTCGCAGGACTACGCCACGGAGGTGCACGGTGTGGTGCGTCCCGAACTGGGAGCAACCCGCTGGGCAGGAGATGCGACCCCTGCCAGCCCCCAGGAGGAGCAGGAAGCAGCCTAGGAAAGCAGACAACCCCCGGAGAATTCTCCGGGGGTTTCGCACATCTCCATCCGATTGGTGCAGCGCACGCCCTTGGGTGGTGCACACTCTGCCGATACGATGGGGTGGGAAAGCATCGTTCCCCCAATCCCCTAAAGGAGCACACTCATGCGCAAGACCCTGCTTTCCATTGCCACCGCCACCACCCTCACCCTCGGCACCGTTGCCGGTGTGCCAGCCGCCACCGCCGCCGAACCGGCCCCCGCAAACCAAACCGAACTGTCCTCCAAGGCTCCGCAGCTTATCTCCAACGCAGGCCCGTTCGGCCTGCTTGCGCTTCTCGGAGGTGGCGTTATCGCCATCTATGCAGTGCTTAAAGTACTCGGTGAGGTAGCAAGCTAGACTTCCCCCAACCTGCAAAAATCCCCCGGCATGCAAGTGTCGGGGGATTATGTTTATTGAGGTCGGTGGCTGGCCGCACGCTCTTGCGATGTGCGGCTATCCTTCTGGGGCTGGCATTATCTCGAAGTGAAAATCGCATTGGGTGAGGGACATGCAGATGTGCCCTAGCAGGGCTGCATGCTCGTTGGCGCTCATTCCCTGACGCTCAAATGCGGTGGCATCGTCGCGGTAGGAGATAAGTCGAATAGGCTCACCCGAGTCTGCCAATTCGACAACCTCGCTCACACGTTTTGCAATGAGATCCCACTTGTTAAGTATCCAGGCCTGCGCGTCAGCGGGGGGCTGATGCGTGGACTCCCAGCGCTGCGCGGTGCGAATGTTTACCTCGCAAGCGTCGGCAACGTCTTGGGAGGTGAGTCCCATGCTTGTGCGGAGGATTCGGAATTCGTTTGGGGTCATTAGGCGCTTTCCTTCATGTAGGCGTTGATGATGGCGTGCATCTCCTCGCCACTGCGTAGCTGGATGGTGGCGCCGTCGATGGTGCGGGCCTTCGGGAGGTCGAGACGGACACCGCGCAGGGTCATGCAGTTCTTCACCCACTCGCCGCGAGCGCGGACATAGCCGAAGCCTTGGGCTTTGAGCTGGCGGCGGATACGCGGGGCTTGGGTCTTGTTGGTGATGGTTGCGATGAGGAACATCTTTCGGACTCTCTTTCCGGTTCTTGCGGCCTCTTCCAGGGGGTCGTTCCCCTTGCCGTCTAGCATCATTATATGCCGTAATTTGCGACATTTCAGGGGGTGGGTGGAATCAAAAATCCCCGCCAAGGCGGGGAACCCTGCGCAAAAGAGGAATCTAGTCGGAAGCTACTGAGCGGAGGCCATCGCTAACGCGAGCATCCTTGCCCATCTGCGCCTGAATCATCCGGTGCAAACGCTGCCGGTACTCCAACTGATCAATGGGGCAGGCGGCCAGGAACGCAGAAGCTGCAAACTCCGTGCCAAACACCTGCTGAATGCGGGTGGTTTCCAGCAGGGTACGAATCGAGGGCACCCAACCGGAAGACCCCTCCGCCTCGGCTTGCTTAGCCTCGTCCTCCAGCTGATAGGCAATCTGGAGCAGGGTGGGATCAACCCCCAACTTGTCGGCCGTTTCCAAATCGGTGGGAACCTCCACCTCAAAAGCCATACGATCCATAATCGGGTCAATGATTCCCACGCCCATGTTGGGGTTGTGGGTGAGAACCAGGTTGAACCCATCTACAGCGTCAATATCTGACTGTTCCGGCCGGTCAATGACTGAAATGGTGCGCCGGTGATCCGCAACGGGAAGCAGTGCGGCCTGCACCTCAGGGGAAGCCCAGCCAAAATCATCAACCAGCACTGGCCTGCCGGTAAGCATTGCTTCCACCAGGGGGCCGTCCTTCCACTCGAACTCGCCTGGCTTGTCTTGAATCGGCATCCATTGGCCCACCAAATCCTCGCGGCGCATTCCCTCGTGGCAGGAGATGGTTATTAGTTCCTCGCCGAACGCCGCGACCGCAAGCGTCGTCTTACCTGTGCCAGGCTCACCCGACAAAAGCAGCGGCATGTGCGCTTTTCGCGCGCGCCGCAGCACATTCACATCCACAACCCCGCCGATGCGTCGGGGAACATACTCCTTGTTGAGTGGTGCTGAATCCTCCTGCTGTGGGGCGTATTGAGCGCTATTGTCACTCTCGCCCTCGTGACGGGCATCAGTTTCCTTATCCAAGCCCAACAATTGTGCGAATCGTCGAGCGGTCATGTCGCGCCCCTCGCCTAAGCTGACCCCGTTGACAAACTCGGTGACCACAGCCTGGTCGCTGAGCCCATCGGAAACTGTAAGGGTTACCGGGCGGCGGACGGCCTCGTTGTAACGGCGGGTGAGTTCACGGTGCTTTTCTTCAACCGTGTCGGTTTGTTGCCGCAGCATGATAGACCCAAGGGGGAGGGTGGATTCTTCTACGGAAACGCTCGTGTCATTGCCGGAGAGGATGCGCCCCTCCTCGGTAACAAGAACAGCCTGCATACTGTTGGCGAAGCTGCCGTCGGCGGCATACGGGTCAGGGTTGTCGTTGTAGATGAAGCCGTAGGTGAGCACGGGGGAGAGTTCCTTTCGTCATGTTGTGTGGATGTTGGTTTAAGGCAATGTAACCAGACGCTGTGTTATCAATGCCTTAAGTGACAAAACCGACCACAAGGACACCACCATGACACCACATAAAGCCTGGGTACTGGCGGGACGGCAGGCCCGTCGTGTAATCAACTCCCGATTCGGAACACACGTGGAAGCCGTACACATTGCGCACGAAGGCTCCACCCATTCTGGCTTTCGACTCGATGGGAAAGAGCTTTTTATCAACCCGCCCTACGTGCGTGACGCTAACTACCCACCGCCGCTTGGCCCGATGGGGGAGCCGCAGTACCAACTCCAACAGCCGGAACTGGTGGGAACCCTCATTTACCTTTTTAGCCACTGCGCACATTCCCCCTGGCGCAAAAAGGTTGAGGCAGGCTCTACACCGAATGAAGACCACATGACTGCCGCACAGAAACTTGACCAGTTACGGGCAGAGCTGGCAGAAATCCGTAAACGGCCGTTTGCCCGTATTCCACTGGGGGCTTTCCTCGCGGTTTATCTCCGCGACAAGCAAAAACCACAGCACAAACTTCACGACGATGAAGTCGCCGCTTACCTTCTCGACCTGTACCTTCTTGGTCTGTACGCCCGCATGCGCCTAGGAATCATCCGCGTACACGACACACGCCGAAGCCTGCGGGACACACAGCGATACCTCGCCGACACCGTAGGGGAGGCCACATTAGCCAAGCTCAACGCCATCGTGGATGGGGTGGGTAAAGCAACCGGCGACAATCCAGCAGAAATGCTGCACTACGGACAACACTGGCGCGACGCGATGGAAGGCATTGATCTCATTGAGCTGGATGCAGAGGAGCTGTACGACCGGCTGCACGCCCTAATCAACAGCCTGGATCATGAAAATGGGGAGGAGGTGCACACCCTCCAACTGGCCTACCCGCCCACCGTGGCACCCATCCGCAAAAAGCACACCCCACTCAACATGCGCGAATGGGCCAACCAGCTTTCCGACGAACAGGACGACGGGCAGGGGGACTATCCAGACTTCCCGAACTTTGAGGGAGACGGCGGAGACGACCCCGAAGATGATTCACGACTAGCAGGACTGGGCATCCCCGCCTCCCGGCACGTGGAGTACCGAAACCCCACCGAACGGGAGCAGCGGCAAGCCATTGACCTGGCAAACACCCTCAAACGCCTGCGCTACCGCCGCCCCAACGGCGCACTGAAAGGCGTGCAAACCCCAGGAGGCCGCCTCGATACACGCCAACTGGTGCAAATGACTGCACAGCGTGCGCGCGGAACCACCGTCACCGCAACCCCGTGGCAGCGCCGCTACGCTGCTCCCAGCGAGCAGCCTGGCCTGACCGGCGCTATCGTGCTCGACACCTCCGCCTCGATGGGAATGGTGCGCCAAGCAATCCTGTCACTTAACTGGGTGTTCGCCCAAGCTGTCACCACTGTTGGCGGAACCATATCCACCTGGGGTTTCGGAGGGGACACCTTCGAGCTAATCCGCGCCAACACCCGCCCAGTGAAAGTGCCAGTCGCCGTAGACTCCGGCTCCACCTCCGAGGGCGCGGCACTTGCGCTGGCACGCGCGGCTGATGCTGTGAAACTGGAGGAATGCGCCGGGGCGCGAGTAGCAGTCGTGGTTACCGACTCCGCACTCGACCAGGGCAGGGGAAACGGTGAGGAATCCCAAGCCCTCAACGCGGTTTTTGCCGACCTCAAAAAGGCAGGCGTGACAACCCTCCTCCTCCAGGTAGGACCAGGCGGGGCATCTGCGATAACCTCCGCCAAGATCATCAACGGCGGCATGGATTCGCAGACAATGGCGCAGGTTCTCGAACACGAAATCATCGAAGCCTACATGGAGGCGTAAGCAGAAAACCGAGTCGGGTTGGTGTGCACACCCTGCCTTTACAGTGGATGTGAGAAAACGTTAACCAACCGACAAGGGGACACTGTGAGCGCAGAACAACTAGCCAACCTGGAGGATTACTGGGTTCTGCACCCGGACTACGACCACATCCCGCCGCTGGTGACCCAGGACGGCGATGTGGACGCAGTAGGCACCGCACACGGGCGCACCATCCCCATGATTGGCACCATCCGCCCACCCGTCTACGACGTATCCCTCCACCCGTTCGACGGTGGGAACACTCGAATCTATGCAGATGATGCAGATGAAATCATGGCAGTCATCTGCGGAAAGCCCTACCGCGACCAGCTCAACCGCTGTCACCAGCTTTCCGCCGACTACCAACTCCTCAACGACGACAACGACCCAGACGGAAGCAAACGCCTCGAAGCTGACGGACAGTTCGCACTTGAAGTTGGGCTACTGTCCTACATTCGCGGCACCTTCGCCCACAAAGCCCGCGCGGTAGCCCAACGCATCATCAACGAAAAAGCCCGCGAAGACGGGGCCTGGGACAAGCTGAGCGACGAGGAAAAAGACGTTCTCACCCGCGCCGCAGACGCAGAATCCGACACCGCCCCAGTAGGTGTGCTGGAGGAAGCAGAAGTCACCGAAGCCAACCCCGATGGAACCACCGACACGTTCACCGTCACCCGAGGGGCGTGGCGCTCAAACCATGTTCCACTGGTCATTAACGAAATTGACTACTTCCCCTGGCAGGAAATTCCCCGCCCCCTGTCCTCCACCACGGTGACAACCGTCGCCGAGGACGGCGAGCCGGAGCAAACCTTCCAGGACACTATCTCCGAGTTGAACCTAGCGGTTATCCCCGTAGACGACTCCCATGACCTTCTATTCCGGTTGCGGGAGCTGGGGGTTATCAACATGGCTATTCGGCCCGACTATGCGGTAAGTGAACCTTTCCGCGATTGGTACGCCGACTTCACGAAGCGCCGCGTTGAGCGCAACCGACAAAACGCGGCCGCCAAAGAAAAAGACGAAAACCAGCCAGAGGCATAAAGCGAAGGGGAGACAAGCTAATGGTATGCCGCGAAAACAAGGGCCGCTCCGCAACAATGGGCTACGAAAAGCACGTCCAGTCCCTGCATGGCGAGGCTTTCAGCGATGCCGAGATGCAGGGTTTGCAGCACAAAATCCAGCACGAGGTGGAGGGTCTTAACTACGACGCAATGACCGTCGAAGACCAAATCCAAATGTGGCGCGAATACAAGTCCCACATCGAAAAAGACGACACCCTCACCGAAGCGCAGAAGTACCGTAAATCGTTCAAACGCCCCGGTGTGGTCACCCGCATCGACCAGGAAATTGAGCGTCTGCAAACCGGAAAGCATGAAAACGGCCAGGAGTTAAGCCCCGCGCAGAAGAACAACATGGCGCAGATCTACGCTTCCATGCGCCTGTCGGAAGAAATTGGGCGCATGCAGCCCGCGAAGGAAAAATACCTGGAAAACTACGCCCGCCACACCGGATGCACCTATCAGGAAGCCAACGAGCGCTGGAAAGAAATCTTCGAGACCAAGCCCAGCCACCACAGCGAGTGGACGGAAAAGAGCCAGGTTTCCGATGGCGTGCGCGAAAACCTGAAAGTGGCAGGCATTGATGCCCAAACCCAGATGAACCTGAGCACATCTGGCCGCGCCGTCCATGCGGTCGAAGTCATGGAGGCAGAGCGCCAACAGTATCTGGCCAACCAGCCCCGCCGTTCGGTACTGTCCCCAGAAACCAAGCTCGGCGGCGTGCACTCCCGAGATTCGGCAGAGGGAAAACTCCAATGTCTCACCCGAGGGCCGAATAAAGGCTGCGGCCAATTCGGACACGAACAACCCGACTGCCCCAACGTTGAATACGTGCAGCAAGCACAACACGAGAACAAGAAGTATGAGGCCGCCCGCGATGTAGCCGTCCGCCTGGAGCGCCGACACACCTACGCCCAAAACGCCACGAATGAAGCCATCCGAGGCTCCTACCGCCTGCCGGAAGACGCAGACATAGACCAGTGGCGCAAGCAGCAGATCTCCGACTATGAATCCGCGCGGGACAGCGGAGAGCTGGAAAAAGCTCGCAAAAACATGGCGCGATATGAAAAACGCCGCGATGACCAGTGGAAAAACATCGACAGTAAAGCAGAGCTGTACCACGATGAAGTGGATGCAATTCACTACAACCCTGAATCTGGTGTCCTTGTCATCACCAAACGCAGCGGCAGCCCCGACAATCCTGACTCGGGAGACCACCTGGCACGCCGATGCAGCCAACAGCAGGCAGATGACGTGGTGCAAGCGCTCCGCGAAAAGAAGAGTCTTAACGAGGCGTTAGACCAATATGCCGGTGGCGACCGCAACAAGTTCGCCAACCAAGCCGACATGGAGCAGGCCTACCAGGAGGTACGCTGCCCCAACTGCGGCGAGTGGGCATCTATGAACACCTCCCACCAGTGCCCTGTTTCTGGTGGCCCCTCCGAAAAGCTGGAGATGGAAAACCGTGCTGCCCGTATGGAGCAGCGCAGGCGTGAGCGCGAAGCCCGCAAAGAGGGCGGGGAACCCGGTGTGGGGCTGCTGCGTCCACGCAACAGCCTGGACTACCCCAGAAATCATCACCGCTATACCCCGGAGGCCTCCCAGAGAATGGGAGGGTTGCGCGCCGCCGTAGAACCGCACTGGAGCAGTAAGAGATTTAACGATGTTCTCGCCGAGGGAGATTTGGCCACCCCGCATATCTCTCATACCTATGCCGATGGAATCGAGGTGTCTGGCAACATAGCCATGTGGGAGCAGGAGGTGGCCACCGCTGATGGCAAACTCAGGACAGGAACGTTCCTGTCAGCACACAACGTTGGTGTTGAGCGCACCGGCCTGAAATGCAACTGCGCCCAATACAAGAAGAACGGAAACTGCTCGCACCTCCAGAACAGCATTAGCATCGTGGGAAGGCGAGCGGCCCACTACACCGAGCGGCGAGTTCAACCAGCACCAGACAACTTTGTCCCCGGCGAAAACCCGTTTACCGCCTCCCGCCCCGATCCGACCGCCCCGCAAGGCAGCGGGGAGGGCGTGCGCACCGCACCAGACATGCTGCTTCTCAACGAAACGCACACAGACTACGACAAGCTGCGCCAGGTGCGTCAGGAGCGCATCAACAGTGACATGGAGCAGTTTGTGCGCTCGCGCGCCGCAGACACCGGGGTAACCCCCGTGGTGGCCGTGCCCACCACCGACGCGGACGGGAACGAAACAGAACCACCCGCCACCTGGAAGGCTATGCCCACACTGGACAACGGCAACCCGCGCGGACGAACCGGCAAGGTTGTAGACGTAAACGACACCAGCGCCTGCACAGCCGCTATGCGCGACAATTTAAGCCACGTCAGCTACACAACCCCTGACGGCCAGGAGGGCCAGTTGCACTGCCGCGTATCTACCCGTGGACGCAAGGGAGGCATCACCATTGCCCTTCCGAAGAACTGGGATAAGAAATCCGCCTCCCAGCGCGCAGCAGCCGTTCGAGGACTGTGCAAGCATCTTGGGGTGAGCGAAACTGCCTACCGCGACGGTGGCGTTTTCGTACCCAACAACCCTGGCTCCCGCGCCGAGTTCCTTGACCGCTCGGCCGGAAACCCGAAGACCCGACGGATTACCGGCCCGCAAATCAAGACCTCGCGCAACTGGAAGCGCGAGCACGAAACCTACGCCGGTGCCACCAACGTCTAACCCGACCCACCCTGCCTATCTGAGAGGAATCACCCATGACCACCGCAGTTGATGAAGCGATGGCGGCCGCCACCAGCGACACCGCCCAAGCCTCAACAGCACCTGCTGTCGATGCCTCCCGCAGTGGTGAGCCGGTAGGCGGGGAGCACGGCCCCCTAAGTGAGGATCAGGCGGAAAAGCTGCTGAAAAAAGCGTTTAAGGCAGCCTCCACGTTTGCCGATGTGATGCAGGAAATCCTGGATCGTCAAGCCTGGACAGCACTGGGGTACAGCAACCCGCGCGACATGATCCGCGAGCGCTTCACCGGAAAACTAATCAACCCCCACACCGGAAATCCCTACGACCGGGGCTATGTGCGCCGCATGTCCAATAGCGCCTGGATGGTGTGGTCACTGTCCGAACTATGCGATGTTCCGCCATCGGAACTACACGTGGTCACCAGCGTGTTGGCCCGCATCCCCTCGGGTGGCGATGGCCGCAAACACCAGAAGCTGGTGGACAACATCATGGCCGACATTGAGCAGCGCGGCATCACCAGCGTGGAGGGAATCAACGCCGTCATCGACTCCCACCTGACCACCTCCAGTCAACAGCGTGAGGTCACCAAGCCAGACGGTGAGGAGGTCACCGCAGCGGTAGACGAGGCAGAAGCGGAACTAACACCGGAGGATGTTCCCTCAACCGCTGATGGCGCGGCAAGCATAACCGAACCTAAAGACGGCATGGAGGCCCGCTACGGGGAGGCCGACGAGGCTGAGGACTGGCAAAACCAGGTGGAAGCCACCCAAGGGGACAAAGCCCCCGCAGGGGAGGATAATTCCACTCCGGCCAATGCCGAGGGCGCGTCCGACGGACAGCAGTCGGCAACCTCCGCGACCGATGCGTTTGATGCCGAATTTGCCGCAGGCTCGCAAGCCCCCCAGCAGCGAGTGACCTGGGAGGATGCCCTGGAAGCGGTGCGCTCCACGGAGGCTGTCACCACCAACGTGCAGACAATGGCCGCATTCCCGCAGGTGTTTGGGGACATGGCGGAGAAAGTGACCCAACTGTGCGCCGCCGTGACAGAAACCGTCAACGGGGTAGTGGAGGTGTGCCACTCGGTGAAAAGCACCGCCAAAATCTCCGACGCGGAGGGGCTTTTCGACGCGCTCGACGACAAGGAGCTGGATAAGCTGCGCGAGGATGTGCAAGCCGCTGTGGCCTCCCGGGCCTTTATTGAAGCGGCCGGTGGCCTACTGTCCGGTTTTGAGGGAATCTCCGAAGCACCCGACAACCTGGATAAAGCAGCGGAAGCGACAAGGGAGGCGGATGCGGCGGTAGAAAACCTGGAGGGCTTTTTAGAGGAAATCGACTTTCTCTACTAGCCCTGCGCCTTGATTTGGGCATAAAAGAATCCCGCCCCAGCATGGGGCGGGGTGTTTTCTACAACGCTGCCGAAAGGTCACCCGAGGTGGCGATCACAAACGCCTGGGCCACCGTAAGGAGCGAGAACGCACCCAGCAAAACCTGGTCGGCCAGGCCGGAAGCGGAAATGCGCAGCGGGCCAGGAAGACCGAAATCCCACCAGCGTCGATTACCCACCGGAACGATGGGGGCGAGGGCAGGAATGCCCTGCTTGGTGACGAAATCACCCAACAGGTGGGTGAGTACGCCTACAGTGACGGCTGACCCCATCACAATGCCGGAGGTGCCATCCGGCATGAGCTTCCACGCCAGCAGAGCCAAGCCAGCTGACACAGCGGTGACAGCTATCCAGTCCTTCTTCTTCGACCATTCCGGCAGCAAACCCCTAAGACCTAATCCGAGAAACACGAACAACAGGCCAATGGCGGCATTAGCGCCAAAGGTGGCTATGAGCGCTGTGGCGGCCACGCCCATTAGCAGGGCGAACCACACTGTGTGGGTGGCGGTGCGGTGGCCGTTTCCGCAGTATTCATCCTTGGGGCCACGGGTGAGGTTAACGAGGGCTTGTGCCGCATTCTCAATAAGATGCGACAGGCCCAGCGACAGGGGGCCAAAACTACGCGAGACGGTGGCCTGCGGGGAGTCCAAATCAGGCAGTAGGGCAGCACCGGCGCAGATACCGGCGTAGATGAATGCTTCGGTGGGCGACTTCACCCCTCCCCAGGCTTCTGGGATGGTTTGTGCGACAGCCAAGCCCACGGCTGCGCCGCTCATAGAGTGCGTTGGCCCCATGACCATAGTGGTTGTCCTTTCAACGGTGGTTGTGGTTGGAATGCGGTCAGCTTAGGAAACGGCGTTGCATGAATGCCTGAACCGTGTGCAGGTGAGCCTGCAACGGCGCTATAGAGCGCTAGACAGTGCCTCCCACAGGTTGGGCAGCAGGTAAATGGTCAGGTCTGCCACACCGTTGATGATGGCGGTCATAATCTGCCCCAGGTTGGCCCCGTCTATGTCGGAGGCGTTAAGCCCTTTCACCACGCCGATAAACACCAGGGCACTAAGAACCCAGCTGACTACACGACTGATTGTTTTCACTGCTCACCTGCTCCTTCATCGCTTACTTCATCTGGGTTGGGGAGGTTGTCTTCAATCTTGTCGGAGGTCTCGCCCTGGAAGGCGCTTAGCTTTTCATCCCAATGAACAAACCATTCCTCGGAGAGGAATGGGCTGCCCTCACCGATGTATTGGATTAGCCCCCAGGCCACGCCGAGGGAGATGAGTATGGCCAACACACCGCCGATAACTCTTTGCATTCTTCCTCCATGTTTTTCTCGACCTACAGTGTGCCAGGCGGGTGTGCACACCCCCTGCGAGCGCAAAACCCGCCGACCCTTTTTCAGGAATCGGCGGGTTGGTGGGAACTGTCCTAGAACGGTTGGGCACTATCGTCATCATCCATAAAAGCCGCCACCTTTCGCTGCGTAGGGCGTCGAGCAGGAGATTGCTTCGGGGCGGTAGCTGCGTTCATCGCATCATCCACCGGGTCAGATTCCTCCGCGACGGGTGACGGCCCCTCGGGTTCCCCCTCAGGCTCGTCCATTGTTGGCAGAGCGGGTTCTTCGGGGGCGGCTTCCTCCTCCACAGCAGGGGTGGAGACCGCCTCGTCGGCAGGTTGTGCACCTTCGCCCTGCCCCTCCACAGGGGCTGACTGATCGGGGTCTGGGGTGTCATCGTCGAAGCTGTCGTTCATCTCGCCGTTTTCGACAGGAACCCAGCGTGGCTCCACACCGCCGTCCCGGTTGGTGATTTGGGTGCGTGCGTAGCCCAACTCCTCCAGGTGCTGGCGAATCATGTCCTTGGAGCTAATAACCTGCGCGGTGTCATCCCACGGCAGGGGGCCGGTCTCGTCGGGAATGAAGAAGGTCTGCGCCATGCGGTAATCCTCCTTCGAGTCCCATGCCCAGGCACGCCCCTTGGGGCTGCCACCGGGAAAGCGGGTGCCGTGGTCGGAGTTCAGGATCTGAATAGAGGTGTGGGAGTTGACCGGCCCCACGCAAAGGCGAAAGCCTAACTGCTCGCGCAGCTGCGTGGAGATAATCTTTGCGTCCGGCTTCTGGGCGGCGGAGATGATGTTGACCTCCATTGCGCGCCCCAAGCGTCCAATCGCCTCCAAATCGGCGCGGGCTTCGTCTTTGAGTTCCTCGATTTCTTTGTTGGCGCTCTTGGCCAAAAACTCGGCCAGCTCGTCGAAAAACAGAATCAGGCGACGCGGGGCAGGGCCATGCTGTTTAACCAGTTCAGGGTTGGCGGCGAACTTGGCGCGCAGCTCACGGAGATTGCGCACCCCCACCCGTGACAGGAGGGATTGGCGGCGCTCCATTTCCTGCCGGGCGGCCCCGACAGCGGCAACGATTTCAGTGTCTGTGGCACCGAAGCGCACCACGTTGGGAAACTCGGGAGTCCAGGTGAAGTCAGTTCGCTTCGGGTCGCAAACATACAGCTCAAACAGGTCAACGTTGTACATGGCCAGAAACAGCAGGACAGTCAACGATACAGACTTGCCAGCGCCGGTTGCGCCGCCAACCAGCGCATGCGGCACAGAATTAAGGTCAAGGGTGAGCCATCCGCCACCTTTCTGCGGGCCAAAAATGATCTTGCCTTTACGGGCGTTGTTGATGATCCAGTCAAAATCCTCGGTGCCCACCTCGGGGAACAAGATTGCATCCGGCAACGCTGGCACAGCGGTCATGGTCACAATGCCCTCGGCGGGAGACCACTTGTAGTTCCAGTCGCACGCATCGGTGAGACTGTCCCAGTGCTGCTCAAAAGCTTCCTGGGTGTCACGCTTGGTTACGTCGTACTCTCCGAAGCGCACCTGTGCAGTCTGCGGTAGCTGCTCTCCCGAGGGGCCGGGTTCGTCCTGCCACTCCAACATGTCGCAGTCCACGAAATTGCGGGAGGAGCCAAACTTGGATTCCACGACGTTGCGGAAGCGTGCTTCGGTGTTTTTGCGGAGCGCGCGCTTGGAGGAGGTGGCAACACAGGTGGTGTAGAGGACAGTGCAGCCGTTTTCCATCTCCCAGTTGTAAAGCCAGGTCACTTGCGGGTAGGTAGCGCCCATTGCGGTGTCGAATCCGTTTTCAAAAAAGCTGCGCTTCTTCCGGTCTGCAAGGTCACGAGTGCCGAAGTTGATGGTGATGTGTTGCGGATAGTTGGGGGGAACATCCTCGCGTCCTAGAAGTTTGACCAGGTGCTTTTCCGCCATCCACTTATCCACTGTCACCTGCGGAATATCACCGTTGCGGCCGTTGGAGCGGGTGAGTCCAATAACGTCGTCGCTGATTTTGCGCAGCGTGCGCTTTTGCTTGGCCTCCGTGGAGGAACGATCCACTCGATTCAGCTCAAGTACCCCGTCGTCCCAGTTGAAAATCCACTCACCTGGAGTTTTCAGCTGTTTGTCTAGGGTGCGCTCGACTTTCTCCCGGTTGGTGGGGTTCGTGTCATCAAACTCGCCGTAGTCGATGGTGATGCGCCCCGGGATTTCCAGCATGGTGCCCCGCTTGGTTTCCTCCGACGACCATTCGGAGCACTCGAAATGGTAGTCCGCCGCGTCGCGCTCACGGATGCCCAACAGGTTCTTGGTGGAGGTGCGCACCTTCGTGTTGTAGGCCTGGCGTAGTGCGGCGGGGCTTTCCGCAGAATCAGGGTAGACGTGCACTCGGGTGCGGTCTGGCCACTCAAAAATCCACTGTTCACCCTCACCCAACGGCCCCATTGATGCTTCCAGGCTGCGCTCGACTAGATGGTGCGAATACACGCTTATCGCCGCTGGGCAGTCGCCGATGGTGAGCACCACTTCTTGCGGCTCAGCCTTCTTTCCCCACCGGCGCACCTGGATGCGGTCTTTCGGATTGGCTGGACTGCGCGCGGAACCTCGCGGAAGCCCTGCGGTGCGCTGATTTTGGTCATAGATGGCCTGTAGCGCTTTGCGCCGCTTGGGCATGATGGCCGCCGAGCGCCCCAGGGTGAAGATGAAGCCCACGGCGAGCGCAATGAGAAGCACTTTCCGCATCCCGGGCAAAAACCACAGGCCCACCAGGCAGATAGCAAGCAGTACCCAGTTGATGACGGACAGGTTGACTGGCCCCAGCTTGGTACTGTCCGCGCGAAAAGTCAGTGCAGCCCAATCTGCCAGCAGGCGACCCCCGGTTTCTTTTGCACTGTCAGCCATGCGCGACGACATAGTGTTTCCCCGGCGACGTGCCACGAACCCTCCTTACGGATGAAAAATGTTGTCTCCCATCAGGGTAAAGGGTGGGTGTGCACAACCCTTCTGAACAGCAAATACCTAGTTCGGGCCTGGGTGCGCGCTAGGGCGTTATCGTTTTGATGTTCGCCAAGCGCAACCGACCTACGACGGCTGTGGCTAAATCTAAGACACCTCGGCGAGCACGAGAAACCCCCGTCCCACCAAGCGGTGAACGGGGGTTTCGACTACAGGGCAGCACAAGCGCTGCCTGAGGGGCTAGAACGGCGGCTCGTCACCGCCGAACCCACCTGCCGGTGGGGCCGAGTTCCACGGATCGTTGCCGGGGTCGGCCTGATTGTTGGACTGGCCACCAAACCCACCCTGGGGGCTAGCCCCGTTGTTTCCCTGCGACTGCCCGCCACCCTGCGACTGGCCGCCGCCATTGTTGTACTGCTTGCGCTTGACCTGCGCGGTGGCGTATCGCAGGGAGGGGCCAACCTCGTCCACGTCAATCTCGAAGACACTACGGTTTTCACCTTCGCGCGTCTGGAAAGAACGCTGCTTGAGACGGCCGGTGACAATGATGCGCATGCCCTTAGACAGGGTTTCTGCCACGTTTTCAGCCATCGAGCGCCATGCGTTGCAGGTAAGGAACATGGCTTCGCCATCCTCCCACTGGCCGGTCTGCGAATTGTAGCGGCGCGGGGTGGAGGCGACGCGGAAGTTGGCTACCGCTGCACCCGCTGGGGTGAAGCGCAGTTCGGGGTCGGCAACAATGTTGCCAACAACAGTAATTGGGGTGTCTCCCTGTGCCATTAGTGGTTTTCCTTTCAAAGGTTGTGTGGTGTGTTCACTGTTCCGCGTGGTCTGGATGCGCGGCCCCCCACTGTGCAGTGCTTTAAGCGCTGCGCCGGAGGGGGATGCGGGCGGACTGTGCCTGAGTTTTGCAGGTGGAGCGCTCACGTGCCTCCAACATGCGGCGGATTGTTCGCCCGGTAACACTGTCGAAGCCTTCCCCGCCTTCCTCGAATAAGTCAGCTTCCTCCAGCAAAGCTTTAGCGGCATTCACCTGGGCTTGCAGCCGGTTAATGTGCTGCTGTAAAGCCTGCTTGGATGCGTCGCCGGTGAAGCTTGCGGGCGTGGACTCCAGCTGGTCGTAAGCGTCTGCCAGGTGGGCCACCAGGTCGTGGTCGAGCCAATCATCCTCCGAATCGACCGCCCCGGCAGGGCGGTACTGCTCGGCAAGGGTTTCTGCCGGGGTGTGGTGTGACGCGAGGTGGGTGGCAGTCATGGAATACTCCTCCAGAACAAGTGGTGCGCCCAGTGTGGGCTGTGCTGTAAATGCTTGCGACACTGATTTTTCCACGGCTAAAACATTCCAGCCCGAACTTCGCCTCACGCATACTCCCGTACTCTGTGACCAGCGATTACCTGGTGGGTTCGGTCGGTAACTACACCGGATACGACAAACTGCGTGGCAGGGGAGTGGCCTTTCGACAAGCCGAACCGCTGGTCTATTTCGTGCACGGCGGAAACCTCCGACACCTCCACCGATTCAAGTCCAGCATTGGCAAACAGTGCGGCATAGTCATCAATGCTGGCCGCCTTTCCCAGGGGAAGACGGCTCATGGTCTGCTCGTCGTAGGTGTTGGTAAAAGACCGTGAGCCAGTGGTGGATTCAACCCGAATATCGGGGTCTATCCCCGTGGGAAACCACAGCCCATCAGCAGCAACAACACGACCACCTGGCTTTACCATCCGCGCCCAGTTGCGCACCGCTGTGGCCGGATCGGTAAGTGTCCACAGCACGTACCGCGAGACCACGGCATCAACACTATGAGCCTCCCAGGCAGGGGTGATGGCATCACCCAAGCGGAAGTTGGCGGCGTTTAACCCCCGCTGTTTGTGCTGACGGGCCTCCCCGCACGCTTCGACAAGCATCCCGGCGCAGCTGTCAATCCCGTGCACATCATGGCCCGCCTCCGCGAGTAGGTGGGAGACGAAACCCGAACCGCAGCCCACATCCACAATGGTGCCGTGGTCACAGTTGAGGGCTTGGGCGAACACTTCCCTCCACACATCCTGGTCAAAGGGGGCGCGCTCCGATTCTGTCTGTGCCTGGTGGTACGCGACGGCCCGCGACGACCAGTAGTAGTTGAGACGGGTTTGAACTTCGGCCATAGTTGCGTGTCCTTGGGTTGTGGTTGGCTTCTTTCCCACAAGCGTATGGGCGGGGTGTGCACACCCCACCGTGCTAGCTGTCGGCACCTTCGCCCAAAATGAGATGCCACCGGCCGGAAACCTCGATGCGCTGCACCATAACCCCATAGATGGGTTCCAGCACCTGCGGGGTCATCACCTCAGAGGGCGAGCCTGCCGCGACAACCCTGCCGTGGTCAAGCACCACAATCTGGTCGCAATAGGTGTTGGCCAGGTTCAAATCGTGCAGCACCACTACGGAGCCTCGGTTGATGCGCCGCAAAATCTTCAACACCTCATGCTGGTAATGCAGGTCAAGATGGTTGGTGGGTTCATCCAACAAGAGGTGGGTGGACTGCTGGGCCAAGCCGCGAGCAATCATCACGCGCTGCCGCTGGCCACCGGACAACTGACCTACCTGCCGGTCGGCAAGGTCAAGAACACCGCACGCCTCCAGGGCTTCATCGACTACGGCTGCATCCTGCGCGGTGATTCCAGCCCCAAAAGACTTGTGCGGCAAACGCGCCAGAGACACCAGTTCCGCCACCGTTAAATCCACCTCGGCCGAAGCATCCTGCACCACGACAGCCAGCTTTCTAGCGCGACTTTTCGCCCGCATGCGCTCTACCTGCTGGCCGTCCACGGTCACCTCACCGTCGTTGGGCGACAGTGCGGAATACAGCGTGGATAGCAGCGTTGTCTTCCCCGAGCCGTTTGGCCCCACCAGCCCCACAACACCCTGGTCGGGGATATGCAGATCCACCCCGTCGAGTGTGACTGTCCGGCCGAAAGAGTGGCTGATTCTCGTCGCGTTAAGCATCAGTGTTTCCTTTCAAAAAATCGTTGAGTTCCCCCAAACCATCCACCGCTAGTGGGGTAGGCGGATCGAACTTGTTAAGCAGCACCGAATGAACCTGGTTGTTGCGTACCGCGCGCATAGTCTCCACCCCATTCATGGACTCCAGCTCCTCCACCTCTGCCCGGCCATCTCCCCGCGAGTGCAGCACCACAATCACATCCGGATCGGAGGCGATCATCTCCTCGGCGGAGACTTCAAACACACGCTTTTTCGTGTCGGAAAACACGGAGCGAAGACCAGCCGACGAGGCGACTTGGGTTGCCATCGACTCGGCACCGTAGGCATACAGTGGCCCGCCACCCACCGAGGGGAAGACAACCGCCACACTTTTCCCCTCGCCCGCAGCGTCGCTCTCCAGCTGCGCAATCCGCTGGCGCAGCTGTGCGTTGTAGTTGTCTGCCCTGTCGGGGACATTAAACAGCTTTCCGTACAGGTTGACGTGCTCAAACACCGCATCCCAGTTGGGGTGTTGGGTGGGGTTGCCGCACAGGGATGGCTCCTCAATGACGGCTTTTCCCAGGCTCTGCATTGTGTGGGGGTTGACCGTATCGGTAATGCCTATCACCAGGTCGGCATCAGCCTGCATCATCGTCTCCCGCGAGATCTGCAAATGCCCACCCGCATCCAACCTGTCGGTAAGCGAAGGAATTTTCTTCAACTGCTGGTTAACACTGTCAGGGTAGTAGTCAGCGGGAAACTGGCCTGCCCGCGTGGTCACCCGGTCAAGAACCCCCAGGTTGACCAGTGTGAGTGGAACCGTATTTTTAATCACCGCCACCCGCTCTGGTGCATGTGGAAACGTCCAGGTGTTGCCGCAGTTTTCCACGGTGATAGCCTCACCAGTCCCCGCGATGGGTGCAGTGCTTTCCTGGGTGTTTCCACAGCCTGACAGCACTAGAGCCGCACACGCTAAAACAGTGGTGGAAACACACGCCTGAAAACCTTTCTTCATGGCCGATACCTCCTTTCAGTGCGCGGTCGAGCGCATGCGGCGAACAAGGACAAGCAGCAGGGGAGTGCCCACCAAGGCGGTAACCACACCGATGGGGATTTCCTGCGGGGCCAGCACCGTGCGGGCAGCAACATCTGCCACCACCATCAACGTGGCTCCCAACAGGGCCGCAGCAGGGACAACGACCGCGTGCCTGCCGCCAACCATTCGACGCGCAAGATGTGGCACCACCAGGCCCACAAAGCCGATGGAGCCAGCCTCGGCGACGACTGCGCCCACCAGTAGGGACGTGATCACCAAAAGCGCCCCGCGCATAACCGTGGGGGACACACCCAGCGACAACGCCGTATCGTCACCAACTGCCAGCGCATCCAACGGACGCGACAACACCCACAGGGCGATAATCCCCAAGCACACCGCGATGGTGGCAGCAGCCAGCGGGCCATTCCATGCCGCCAGGTTGAGGGAACCCAGCAGCCAAAACATCACCGACCGGGAACCCTCCGCACTGTCCGAAGCAAACACCAGAAACGACGTGGCCGCCGACAATGCGTACCCGACCGCCACACCGGCCATAAGAAGCCGATTCGAGGTCAACTGGCCTGCCCCTCGCGCAACGGTAACCACCAGGGCAGCAGCAATCAGCGCACCTGCAAAAGCGCTTGATTGTAGGGCGTATTCACCCAGCCCCACACCTGCGCCAAACAGTAGAGCGCACGCGGCACCAACACTGGCACCCGAGTTCACCCCAAGCACGTAGGGGTCGGCAAGAACGTTGCGCACCACCACCTGGAGGGAAACACCGGCCACCGCTAGACCCGCCCCGGCAACCACGCCGAGGACAACGCGCGGCAGGCGCACCTGCCACACAATGACGCGGGTGGGTTCAGCAACACCATCAAGACCCGCGCCGAACAGATGGTGCGCCAACACGTGCAACACCTGACCGGGCGGAATGGACACAGCCCCAACGGTGGTGGCAGCAGCCACCGCCACAACAAGAGCGCAGGTAAGGGCGATAATCCACGCTGCCCCTGTGCGGCGATTACGACGCAAAACGGAACGAGTAGAAGATTTACCCAGTTCAGGGAGGGTGTCATCATGTTTGTGCAGGAGTTTTGTCATGCGGAAAACGTTACGCCCGGGGTGTGCACACCCTGCCCAAAAAGTACTTCCCCGAGTTCATGCCAGGTGCACGGCAACACCCTAGACTTATCCATCAGATACACAGCCACCCAATCACTCCACCCAGGGGGAATCATGGCCAACCACACCATCGCCACAGCCTGCAACGACCTTGCCCGCGCCCTACTTACAGTTGAGCGGGAGCTTGCCATTGACCGGCGAACCAGCCCGGAAGACCAGCTGAAAGTCCCCATCTCCACTTTCTTAACGGCCGTGGGAAACACCCGCTCCAGTCAGGTCAACGTCTTTACCGAACACCGCCAACTCTCCGGCGACAATGTGGAGGGCGTGCGCCTGGACATGGCTGTTAAAAACGGTCGCGGACAACTCACCGGCCATCTGGAGCTGAAAAGCCCCAACAAATCCGCCAACCCATATCGGCAAAGCGGATGGTCGAAACACGACAAAAAACAGTGGAAACGCTTGGAAAACCACTCGAACCTTATCTACACCAACGGCTGGGAGTGGACACTACTTCGCCACGGGGCAGGCCAACCCCTCGCGCACATCCAACTCACCCCCAACCCCGAGGGTGAACTGCCGGAAAACCAAGTGGAGGAACTATCCAACCTGCTGGATCAGTTCCTTTCCTGGAAGCCCACCTCACCCTCCAGCCCTAAAGGGTTGGCCGACCAGCTGGCACCACTGACCCGCCTGCTGCGCGATTCAGTGGTGGAGGTCATCACTGACAACACTCCAGACGCGCTCGACAACCTCTACGCAAACTGGCGCAAAGACCTCATGCCGGGGGCTACCGCCAAAGACTTCGCCGACAGCTTCGCCCAAACCTTTGCCTACGCCCTCCTGCTGGCGCGCGTGGAATCCACCGTTCCAGCCGATGCGTTTACCGCTTCTGTGGTCACCCCAGACCTACGCCACAATGGCCACCGGCTTATCGGCTCTGTCCTGGAGGTAATGGCGCAGCCAAGCAACCGCATCCTGGTGGAGGGGCCGGTATCACTCCTGGAGGCAGTCATCGGCGCGGTGGATGTAGACAAGTTCACCTCTGATGCCGACCCGTGGCTGTACTTCTACGAAGACTTCCTCGCAGCCTACGACCCGAAAATGCGCGCTGATGCGGGCGTGTACTACACCCCAGTACAAATCGTGGAAATGCAGGTAAGGCTCCTCGACGAGATCCTTAAAACCCGCTTCGGCCGCCCCGACGGCCTAGGGGACGATGCCACCAGTGTGCTCGACAACGCCACCGGCACAGCCACCTACCCGCTGGCAGTAGCTCGCCACGTTTTGGGCCAAGCTGCATCACCCCAGGATGCAGCCCGCAGCCTCGCTCAACGCCTTTATGCGTTTGAACTGCTCATGGGGCCGTACGCGGTGGCTCACATGCGCCTTACACAGATGCTGGAGTCCACCGGAATTGAACTAGGAAAAGACGGCGTTAACGTCTACCTCACAAACTCGCTGACCGATCCAGGCGACGTATCTGCCGACGGCAGCCAGATGACACTTTGGGAGGTCATGGCAGACATTAATGAGGAAACCCGCAAGGCGGGACTGGTCAAAAACGACCAAACCCCCATCCGCGTCATCCTCGGCAACCCTCCCTACGACCGTGGCTCACGGCAGAAAACTCTGGGAAGCGGCTCCACCGAACACCGCAATATCGTCCTGGAAGAACACAACGGACACCCACCGCTCCTAGATGATTTCATCACCCCGTTAACCGAAAAAGGGCAGGGTGGGCAGGTGAAAAACCTCTACAACACCTACGTCTATTTCATCCGCTGGGCCATCTGGAAAATCTGCGAACAGCGCGAAAACGAAACGGGTGTCGTCAGCTACATCACCAGTTCCTCCTACCTGCGAGGCCCAGGGTTTGCGGGCCTACGCGAATACATGCGCAGAACCTTCGATGAAATCTGGATCGTAGACCTAGGCGGCGAGGGGCGTGGCGCTCGAAAAGAAGAAAACGTCTTTGCCATCCAAACCCCGGTCGCGGTCTTCTTCGGCATTCAACATCCCAAAAACTCCAGGGGACAGACCAAGCACCACAAGACTCGTGTTAAGAAGCAAGCCACTGTCTATTACCAACGTGTTGGGGGAACCCGACAAGAAAAACTGGATGCAATGGCCGGTGTATGCCCACCAGAATCTGGAGGTGAGTGGGTAGAGCTGCCGGAAAAGGACTGGGGAGACAAGTTTGTACCCTCCACGGCAGCCGCTCTATCTGACGGTGTTCCCCTCGACATGATTTTTCCGTGGAGTATTTCTGGTGCCCAGTACAAGCGTAAATGGCCTATTTCTCCCGACCCCCAAGCACTAAGCAAGCGCTGGGACAAGCTCTTTGTTTCAGGCTTTGTGGACGAGGAACTATTTTCCCCAGACCGAGATTGCACACCACAGGTGAGAAAAACCGATGTGTTCACGGGTGAACCATTGCCAGTGCTTGCCGGTCAGGACGGGAAAACAAGCATGGTAAAACCTGTGCGTTATGGCTACCGTAGCTTTGACCGCCAGTGGTGTCTTCCCGACCACCGCGTAGGCACATATATCCGGCAACCTTTGTGGAACAGCTGCTCAAACAGTCAGCTTTTCTTGGTGACTCTCACCTCAACCACTTTGGGAAACGGCCCCGCAGTAACGCTTAGTCCGTACGTTCCTGACATGGACTTTTTTAAGAATCGCGGCGCAAGGGACGTGCATCCGCTCTACCGCACCGCAGGTGTCACCCAGCCCAACATCTCCTCCGCACTGCTCGCAGCGCTCACCGCCACGCACAGCCGCGAGGTGGAGCCATTTGAGGTCGCTGCCTACGTGGTGGGCCTCCTGGGCACCGGCGCATACACCCAGCGGTTCGGTGAGGAACTGTCCGAAGCTGTCGCACACGTCCCCTTCACCGCCAACACTGACCTGTTTGAACAGGTCGTAGACTTTGGACGACGCATCATCTTCGAGCAAACCTGGGGTGATTGCGGCGGACAACTCAACCAGTTTGGACAGCCCACCGGAACCCGCTTTAAGGGAACAGCCACCATCGCCACCCCCACACCGGAGGGCACCTACCCCGAGAACTGGGACTATGACGAGGAAAACCATCAACTCCAGGTGGGTGCAGCACGCTTCGACCATGTTTCCCCGCAGGTCGCCAGCTTCGAGGTCTCCGGCATGAATGTGCTGTCCTCCTGGCTGGGATACCGAATGAAAACCCCGGCCGGAAAATCCTCCTCACCACTAGATCAAATACAGGCGGACAGCTGGCATCTCGACGGTGAGCTGTTGGAACTGCTGTGGCAAATAGAGTTCATGGTCAACGCCGAAAAAGAGGGCGGGCAGCTGCTCGAACAGGTTGTCTCCAGCAACCTGATCAGCGTTGCAGACCTGGGCCAGCCAACCCCACAGGAGCGGAAAGCCCCGCCCAAAAAGCAGCGGGGAACCCTACTCTAGGCGGCCTGCCCGGCAGGCTGGCTGGCCTGCTGCTTTTCCCGGTATTTTTCCTGAGCCAAATTGCGGAAGTCCTGCGGGTTGGCCATCCACTCGGACAGGGCGGCGCGCATGTCAGCGGCTGGGATCTGGGCTGACAGGTAGGTGCCAAACTGGGCTTCCAGGACAGGGTTGAGCTGTTCGACGTATTGGGCCATGCCAATCGTTTCAATCAGCCCATCCCACATTTCGCGCGCCTGCGCGTCATCCGACAGCATGACCCCCGCGTCCTGTGCTGGGTTGCTTTCCTCGCGGGTTTCACCCGAGTGCTGAGAGGTAATCCCAGCCTGCGAATCCAGCTTGTTTTGCGTGATGGCTACAGCCTCCTCGAAGCGTTCGGAAGCTGCCGCACGAACCGTTTTAGCCCACGTGCGCTTTGCCTCGGCATCGGTGAGCATGTCAGCGGTAAACGGCTCCTCGAACTCAACAACGTGGGATACCCACCCTCCGGCCTCGGTGTGGGACTTGGCCATACGGTCACACACACCTGTAACCCGCTCCTGCACACAGTCAGCAATCCACAACAGCGCGGTAGTCAGATCGGACTCCCAGCCGCGTAGTTGCTGGCCGTCAGACCCCTGGGGGGCTACCTCGGCCACCAGACGCGCAGCCGCCTTGCGGGTGTGGCGAACCTGCGTAACCGCGTAGGAGGAAGGGTTGACGGAACCGTCAGCGGTGCGCTCGTTCCACGGCTTGCTGCCCCCACCGGAGGTGTTGGAGCGCTGGAGGTGGGCCACCATCTTGGTGAGTTGTTCCAGCTGCTGCACAATCTCCGCTGGCACGCCAGCAGAAGCAGTAGGGGCCGCCTGGGTGACGATGAAGCCACCCACCGGCTGGCCCTCCGGCCCGCTGGGAATAACCGTGCCCTGAGGGGGCAGGTCACCATCCTGGTTGTCGCGCACGTTTTCCCACTTGTACGGGTTGGAGTGCGCCTCGTCGGAGACAAGCGTGGTTTCCGGCTCGTCAGCAAAACCAATCACCGCCAGAACCTTGGAACAGTTGTTTCCCGTCTCGTTGGAATTACCCGACGACTGTGGGCCATCTTTACAGCCGCGCAGCACGTGAATAGGGGTGGTGTAGGGGATGACCTCACCATCCTTAGACTTCCACCGCCTGCGGGTTTCAATTCCGATGTAGACCGGGCGAGACTGCTGCTGCGCCTGGCGTGCCAGCCCCACCAGCGGTGAGTCTGCGCGCAGGTTTGCGCCGAAATCGTACTTCATCTTCTTGTCGGAGCCGGTGACAGCGGTTTTCGCATCGAAGACAACATTGACTGTTGACTCACCATCCTTAACCTCCTTGACCTGGATGGACATGTACTCGTTGATGAACACATCCGGGTGCAGGCGTTCCTGGACAGGCTCACCGTTGACGGTGAGCGCAACAGGCTTTTTCGATGGCTTGGAATCGTAGGCAATAAACGAGGAATTGTGGGTGTTGCGAACAAATTGTGGCTGATTCACGGGAACTCCTTACAAACGGTGGCTGCGGTGGTTGTTTCAATGTGTGACCACAGATTATGAAACCCGCCCAACCCCATGCCCGAAACATGTTTATGCAGGTAAAGCTGCCTCGGGCCTGTCTGCACACCCGCCTCGTAGCGTATGGGGCATGGACGTTGAAGAACTGATCAGCGCAGGCACCCACCGCTGGTGCCCAGGCTGTAGGGCCGCAGTCATCCCCGTGGGGAAATCCTGCTGCAACACCTGCGCCCTGCGCCCTGCCGCTGAACCCACCCTGCACACACCGCCCACCCAGGGCACCACCAGTGCATCCTCGCCTCGCGCCCCCTTGGCCGATTCGACCACCTACATCCACCAGGAAGCACTCGCTGACCTAAGCCGATTTGATGACCTGACCATGTGGATCGTCGCGGCTGGAAAACCCGTCACCCAAGGCTCCATGCGCGCAGTCGCACCAGGGGTTATGAAGCACTCCTCCGGCAAAGAACTCCACGCCTGGCGAGACAGCCTGAGCAAGGAAGCGCTACGCCTCACCGAGGGAAAATGGACAGCGCTCAACCTGCCGGTACGCCTCGATGTGGTGCTGACTGTTCCGTACAAAAAGACCACCCCACGGTGGTCACCACTGGTGTGCGATGATGGCCCCGCACGCATCCCTCCCATGACACCACCGGACGTGGACAAGCTGCTGCGCGCCGTACAGGACTCCCTTTCCCCGCGAGACGATAGGAAGAAAGGCGAAAGCGTCAAAGGCCGCGACCGGAGGTTTCGGCTGCTCGCCGACGATTCCCGCATCATCGACTCCTCAGCGCGCAAAACCTACCCCACCCCGCATCACACACACCCGTGGGCGCTGCCTTTTCCGGGGGCGGTCATCCGTGTCTCCCCGCTCGGGCAGGAGGTTTCCCCGTTGCCCACCTCCACGCTGTCAGCCCCCGAGCCGTTGCCGGAGCCTGCCGCGCTGCTGTTAGAGCAAGTCCGCGCCCGCACGCGACGGTAGGCGGGCTGGCGCATAGGGGCATAAGAAAACCCCCACTGGTCTGCCCAGTGGGGTGTGCAAACACTGTCCTAGATGGTGGCGGCTAGTCCTCTTCAAGCGCCTTGGTTGTCTGCGCCGTCCACAGCAAATCCATCGTGTTGACCGCATTGTCATCCAAACGGCCCTCGAAGGTTAGCTGGCCCTGCAACGTCGCACCTGTACCGTGTCCCAGCATGCTTACCGTCGTGGAGGTTCCTTTAAAGCCCTCCGGCGTGGAGATCGCGACAGTCTCCGACCACGCGCGACCATCCGTCATCTTCCAGGCCTCCGGCTTCATCTCCAGCGGCTTGCGGGTAATACGCACACGTCGTGACTCGTCCTCCCCGTTTTGTACAAACTCCACATAGGAGCAATCCCTCAGGTAGGAATCCACTTTTTCGTAGTCCAGGCCATTGCTTTCCGCATTCGCATTGGAAGCATCCAGGCGAATCTGCGCATTGTAGGCGTTGTTGTACATCTCCGTGCCAGACCACTCGGTTGCCTTATTCATGATCAACCCAGCAACCTCAGCCTGACGCTTTCCACCAGGGGTGCATTCCTCATTGTTGACCTCCTTGATGGAGTCATTCGGCTTCAACGGCTCAGGCGGCTCCGCCAGGAACTCCTGCTTCCAGCCAATAAACGGCGGTGCGGGAAGATCGCCCTGGTTTACCGACACCAGCTTGTCGCGGTATGCCTCCACATCTATTTTCGTGCCGGTGAGCATCTTGTAGAGGCCAAACGTTCCCGCAACGATGGCCACCACCAGGGAAGCGAGGATGATAACCCCGGTTTTTCCAGCCAGGTTGATGGCTGGCGAATCAGCGGATGTGCTGGTCTTTCGATACTTCGGCGCAGTGCTTCGACCGCGAGTTGTGCGCCGCTTGCCGTTGTTGTCGGCCACAGTGGACTCCTTGCTGTACTGGGTGGTCTGTGTCTGTGCACTCATTGTCTCACTAGGGTGTGCACTCAAAACCCGGCTCGGCCACACGAAGGCACCAGGGGTGTGCACACCCGGCTGCAAGAATAGAAACACCGCAGAAACAAACAGTAGGAGGCAAATAAAGGTGAGCATTGACCGCCCCGTTTTGGGCCTCGACCTTGGCACGATGACCCTGGCCGCAGGCTACGCTTTCCCAGGTGAGGAACCGCAGCCACTGATGATGCACGTCAGGTCAAAAACCGCCGCGCCCCACTACAAATCGGAGCTACTTATCTCCGACGAGGACGAGGTGCGACGACCAGATTTTAGGGGGAAGGTTAAAAGCCGTTTCGGAAACCTCACCGCCATGCTGGGCCAGCCACCCCAAATTATCGCCGGAGCACCACACGGCATCAACAGTCTTATCGACATGCTGGTTAGCCCCGCCATCGAAGCCGCCGACCGGCTGGACGCACGACCAGACGATATTGCCGCCGTTGTGCCCTCCCACTGGCCTGGCTACACCGTTGACCAATACTGCACCGCCCTGGCCGCTACCGGCCTTAACATCATCCCGGTCGAAGCCGCAGAAGCCCTCGCCAGCTACGCCGAACTTGTAGACACCGACGGTCTGGTGACCTGCCTAAACATTGGTGGGCAAGCTGCCGCCTCAACCCTGGCAATGCCGCAGGGGAAAGGTGAGCGCAAATGGGAAACCTACGAGGTTACCCGCACCGGCAGCATGAGCTACATCGCGCAGCAAATCGTTGTTAACATCGCCGCCCGCATTGCACCCACCTACAAGCCCAGCAACGACTGGCTGCGGCAGGCAACCGAGGTGGGCAAGCGCATTCTTCGCGCCTCCCAAAAAGCCACCTCCCCCAACTCGCTTATCACCGCCTCCATGTCCGCCCCAGTCGGCAAAGTTAACGTGCGCGCAGGACAGGTCAACGACCTGGTGGAAGACCTCATGCGCAAAGCACTGCGCACCCTAACCGACAACCCCGACATGCAGGGACTGTGGGAGGATGACCGCAACGCAGGTATTCCCAAAACCCTGCTGGTGGCCGGAGGTTTTAGCACCAACCCGGCTGTTGGTCGTGCCATCCGCACCGAAATCGGCCCCTACCGCGCAGTGGACTACCCGCAGGCCGTCCCCGCAATGGGTGCAGCCCGCTACGTTGCGGAGGGGGGAGTCAACTAATGGCCAACTATTCACGCGCAGAACTGTTGGAAGCCGCCCACTACATCGACGTGTCCGTTAAAGAAATGCCCCTCGGCCGCGCCATCTCCCAAGCCCAAAAGCATTACAACCACCGCAATCCCGACGGCAGGCGCGCGGAACTAAACTCCTCCAACGAGTTTCTAGCCCGCATCACCGTCAACTACTTGCGGCACGTCTGCTCCCACTACGACTCCGCCAGAAACTTCCTGCGCACCATCACCGACGAGGACACCCGCCGCGAAGCCGGGGCCATTATCAAAGGCCGCCAACTTGCCGATGTGGCGCGCAAATACCCAGCACTCAAAGACGAAGCCCGCCGCCAAGCAGCCTGGGAAGACAGCAAACCCCACCAGCGGTAGCAGCCTCGGGCCGTATGTCCGGGCCACCCACTACACGCCCCGGCACAATGGGAAAGGCACCACACAACAATCACAGGAGAAAACTCATGGCAATCCCCGGCATCATCGAAAACCAGACCGGCTGGCAAGCAGTCACCGACCCCAGCTACACCCCGCAGGCACAACCCTGGCATCACCGCCTTTTGGGTAAGCCTCCGCAGCGAATGCAGCCGCCCTCGGTGAAAGCCACAGACTTCATCGACAAGGCAGTAGCCGACCATGCTGGACGTTTCGTGGCAGCGGTTAAAGCCATCCTTGGCTCAGGCACCGTAGCCTCAGGCGGTCTGGGCAACCCTGACACCATCCGCACCTCCCTGATCGACCACCTCTACAAGCGTCTACTAGCCATGCGCACCGTGGATGATTCCCTGGTGGAGCTGGAAACCGCGAAAGCAACCGCCATCCCAGGAAGCGACGGCGTAATCGACAAAATGAGCGCCGTCATTGCCGACAGTCTCCAAAAGTCCGTCATCCACCCCACCGAAGATGTGGAAGCACTGGCCAACCAGGTACGGCTGCGCGACATGCGACAGCGCCTTCCACAAATGGCAAACGAGCTGGAGGACGGCACCGTCGAAAGCCTGGATACAGTCGCCGCCCACATTCAAGCCCTCTGCGACCTGGACACCACCGTCAACCTCTAGGAGCACCCATGCCGACCACACACAACCTCGACTGGTGGAAAGATACCTACAACACCATCAGCGCCAGCATCCCGGCCGCACAATCCGTCAGCGAGGTACGCAACCACCAATCCGCGACCTTTGCCGACACCACCCGCATCCCCCAACCACACGCGCGCCTCAACGTCTCCGCCCACCACGCACAACTGCTAAGCGACACACCTGGCGGCAGGCTGGTGTGCGCCTATGCAGCACACCGCGCAGCATGGACAGAAACCCACGGCCGCGACCGCTCCACCCGACTGTGGGAAGCCACCGCCGCCCTCGCCGTGTTTGCCGCCCTGCTGGCCATTGTCACCGCCACCGCAGGAGGCTCCAACGCTGTACTCCTCGTCTCCGCCACCGTTGCTGTGGTCAGCGCCTTCGCAACCTGGCCCACCGCCCGCTGGAGCCTGTCAGGAAAACGCGATGCGTTCTACGCCTGCCTGGCCCGCGCGGTCGAAACCGCAGGGGAAGAAGCCGCCCACGACTACATCAACCGTTCCGGCTTCCAGCACCGCACCATCGTGCACAATCTGGAGCAAGGCCTTCCCGCCACCCCGAAGCGGGTGTATAAGGCCGTGGAAAACGCCGTTGAAAACACTAAGGCCACAGCATGAGCAGCCCCAACGAGCAGGAGGGGCACCCCACAAACAGCGGGGCAGCCTTCACCGACCCGCGAACCTGGGGAATTATCATCCTGGCTTCCCTCACCGTGATTTTCGCACTGCTGGCCATCAACTCCATCTTTGGGAATGAAGACACCGGCCCAGGTGATTCCCGCAACGCCAGCCAACGCTCCCAAGACGGCTCCAACGTTGGCGACGGCACCCAACGCACCGCCGCCAAACCAACCGCCAGCATGGACAAGGTAGACGGCTGCACCGAACCCAACGACAAGGACGTGGACAAGCTACTCGCCAGTCTCGACGACGATGGGGCAGAAGTCGTACTGTCCGCCGCCTGGTCAGGGGAGGAGGATGGGGAAAAACGCGATTCGGTAGCCCTCATGGTGCGCTCAAGCAAAGGAACCATCGACGAGCCGCACCTAATCTGGATGAAAGACGGCGACAGTTTCAAAGCCGTCACGAAGGGAACAGCTGATTCCTCCAACCTAGACAGCGACCTTTCCCAAGCCACCAGTGCAATGGTGGCCAACTCCATTAACTGCCTCACCGCCGACTTTCGCTAAAAATGCGCCCCGGAACGACTATTGTTCCGGGGCGCATTTTGGGTAGGGAAGCACTAGCTGGAGGGCAGAGCCTCGTCGAGAATGCGGCGCATTGCGTTGCTGGTGGAGAGGTTGTGTCGTGTCTTGAAAATGGTGAGCCTGCGGGACAGGTCGGAAGACACCCTGACCTGGAGGGTGGTGGACGGCTCGCCAGAAGCGGATTCGTCGCCATCGTTGAGTCCTGGGCGGCCTACGCGACGAATAAGGCGTTGTGCCTTAGCTAGGTTCGAGTCCTCTTCGAGATTGTCAGCGGGTTGGGCGTTATTGCTGGCGGACAGGCCATCTTCGCTTTCGGCCCAAGCGGCGAGCTTGTCATAATCAACATGGTCGTGTGGCATTTTTGATCCTCGGTTCTTTGGGGTCGGTTTGCGTGAGGGATCGTTGGCGGGGGATTAAATTGTCTCGATAGCTGCGTATTTGTTTCGTGGCCGCGCTTCCATGCAATGGAAAATAACGACCGTTTCATCTGTCAGGTGGTACATCACCTCCAATTCTTTTCCGGCTTTACCTGGCCCTGCCGGGCCAATGGCTAGGTTGACGGGTGGTTGATGTGGTTCTCGGGGGTCAATGCCGTCTTGGTGTCGGGTGGCTTCAAGAATGGCGTTTATTGCCTGCCTCTCGGTAAAGCCGTGCTTAGACGCTGACTTTGTAAAAACTACTGTAGGCAACGATTCACTCATAGCACAAATTGTAGTACAAAAATATGCACTGGTAAACGGGTCGTAGTGTTCGACTGTCCTCCGAACCGCCCCAGATCAGCCAAGGGGTTTATCCGCAGTCTGGCGACCAAAAAGAGTGTGCACACCCCGCGAGTAAAGTTGCCTGCTGCCGCACAAGGTGCCCTTTGCGCCATCTTGGTAGCAATGCGCCGAACGCGGCATCAAGGATGATCTACCCCCCTTGAAGTCGTTGTTGCGCGCATACCCCGCTGGAGACACCCGCGCCCCAGCGGGGGTTTTCTACGCCCACAGCACCATCCTGTTTATCCTCGGGCATCCTCTCCCATCCTCCTGCTGTACTGGAGCGCACAACAACCAACGCCCCACAAAGGGGCACAACCACAGGAGGACAACCCCTCATGCCAACCGCATCTTTTTCCGCCACAACCCCCATCTACCGGAAGCTGCACACCAGCCCCAACACCAGCTTTGTAGCCCACGTCGAACGCAACGGAGCCAACAACACGGTGACAGTGAAATCCCCAGCCCTAATCGTCACCTCCCAACTGGATAACAGCGGAACTCCCCGCGAAACCCACTACACCACCGTCATCACCGCCGAAATCCCCATCGACCCCGAGGGGATGGTGAAAGTCGCTGAACTTGCCGACGCAACCGGAGGTGAGGACATTTTGCTGGCCAGTCAGGATGGAGACTTCTTTCACCTCCAGGGCATTAGCGTCGGCGACGACTACCGTTTCCCACACGACCTGCTCGACGAGGTGTGTGCTGATGCGGAAGACGGGTGGGAGCAACCCCACCAGCCGTGGCCGGAACATGTTGGCAAAGCCACCGCCCCCTACCAGGGAGACTCTATTGGGGTGGTGGTTCCCTTCGAGGCTGACAATGGGGCGCGCAACCCGCTGGCAACCCAAGACTGGTTTAGTTCCCTTGTCGTTTCTCCCGGCTGTGTCATTGCCTCCCAACGCGCACCACACGTCCACGAGAAAGAGGTTGATGGGAGGCACAGGGGATACTTTATTACCGATGTGCCAGCCGCGCTCACAGCATCTTTGGAGGCGGCAGAATCGTGCCTGAAAGAGGTGTTTTACTTCGACGGTGACTTGTTTGGCCCCACTCCTGAACCGGCTGTTGTCTACAGTGCATTTCGCAGCGCCCCGCAGCTGGGGTGGGCAAGCAACGGTTGGGGGTTGGCGGTAAGCATTGCTTCCGAAAAAGCCTGTGAGGAGCTTCCCGGTATTACTGTTCGGGTGTTCCGCCCCGAGCTGCTTTCCGGTGCCGCGCCAACAGATGCCGCTGTACGAGCCGTGGAACGAGTCACCGACAAGAAGCTGGCCATCTATGAGCATCTAGCGGAGTTGGAGGGGGTGATCTCCACTGATGGAGGCCTCACCGAGTGGGAAAGACAGCTCATGCTACTAACCCAAGAGTTGGTGGGGGAGCAGCGTTTGGCAGTTCATCTGCGCAAACTTGCGGAGTCCCCCGATTAAACACCACACGCTGCACCACAGGGTGCATTACGCCTGTAGTGCACGGTGTAGTGCACCCTGTAGTGCACTGTGTGGTGCACGCACGTAAAGCATAGGCTGAAAGCCCCGACTGTCCGCTAATTCAACATGCGCCGAATCCACCAAAATCGCTGTATACAGGTATTAAACGGGCAGCGAGTTAGATGGTGCTCAGGTGCGAAGCATGCAAAGTCGGGCATCACTTTTAGCGGGCGGGCACACTAGGAATTGTTCAGCCACACCGGCCCACACCCCACATCGGGGTACGGCCCCAACCGAAAGGACATGACCACATGACCACCGCAACCACAACCACCGCCGCCGCCACCGTCAACATTGGTGAATTCCGCGCCGCCGTTAAAAACATCGCGGCCGCCACCAACCCCAAGAACGCGGCCGCCGCCCAGGAAATGGCCTTCACCGTCAACAACGACACCCTCACCGTTGCTCACGACGGCATCGACTTTCACGCTTCGGTCATCCTTCCGGCTGATAACGCCACCAACGGAACCATGCGCGTGACCGCCCACAAGTTCAACAAGCTGTTGACCAACCTGCTTGGCTCCAACACCAAGAAGGTCAACGCTGCCAACCTTCCGCTGTCGGCGCACAATGAGGAGATCACCACCTGCTTTGACGGCATGAACCTATCCATCCCGCAACCCGAGCATGCTTCCAATGCGGACAGCATGTGCATCACCTCTAAGACGGATCACGTTGCCACCCTTGCCACCGTTGCAGCCTCCCACCTGCACGCCGCCTACAACCGCATCAACCACGCGGCATGCGAGGATGACACCCTGCCCATGATCTGTAGCATCAACCTGACACTTCACCACGGGGAGCTGGTTTTCCACGCCACCGATCGTTTCCGCGCCGCTGAATACAAAGCGGCCGCCACCGTGGAGGACGGCGCTTTCGATCACGACACCCACCTAGTTTCCGCTGATGCCTACAAGCACCTTGTGGCCCTGCTACCCAACGACGACACGGAGGTAACCATCTCCCTGGTCAACGTGCCTGGTGTGGGGGCCAAACAGGCTTTGCGTTTCGACACCCACAACACCACCGTCATTGCCCGCCACCTTGATGGTGAGTTCCCCAACCTGTCCCCACTGTGGCCTGCAACCGCCCGCCACATGTTCACCGTGGATCGCAAAACCCTGGAAGCGGCCACCAAGAAGCTGGGCAAACTGTCGGATCGCTCGTCGCGCATTGTTTTCCACTCCAGCGGCGACCGCGTGGAACTCACAACGGAGACCGACAGTGATGGTCGCGCATCCACCCACCTGGAAACCACGCTGGCAGCTATGGACGATGCAGAAAGCATCACCTTCGGATTGTCGTCCACCTACCTGCTCCAGCTGGTGAAAGCGTTTGATTGTGAGCGCATGGCCGTGGCACTTACCGAACCACACCGCCCGGTAGTCTTTTTCGACGCAAACCACGATGTGACAGTGCTGGAAGATGGCGAACTGGATGTGCGTAGCGCCTCTGTTGACCAGCGCGAGCTGCTGATGCCGCAACGCCTAGCCGCCTAAACACCCTCCCGCCCTGGAAACAGGGTGGGTGCAGGCTCCCCACCTCGCCACCAACCCCGGCAGGTGGGGATAGTCATATCCGGCAGACCCCACCTGCAACTGTCCGCCCCACACACGCAAAACCAAAGCTCAACCCACCAATCGAACATTCTTTTAACAGAAAACCGGGCACGTGTCGCCCCCGCCTGCTTAACTGATCAAGCCAGCCACAGCACCACCAACATGAAGGAGTCACCATGACGACAGCCATCATTCCCACCCACCCCGAAGCAAGGGAGAGGGCAACCTACCTGGGCTTCGACGCGGAAACCACCGCGATAACCCCCAAAAAGTTCGCCCGCGACGGTGATCAAGGGGGAATCCTCGTCGAAATCGGCATGGTCGCCTACAACAAGCACCTGAAACCCATCGCGCAGTTCTCCCACCTGGTCAACGCTGAGGCCTCCCTCGCTGACCGCGCCGCCGGACAGGTCAACGCGACGGTAGAAAAAATGCACACCGACAATGCTTTATGGCACGACCTGGCCACCGTAAACAACCCCGCGAGCACCATTCCGGCCACCGTGGAGGCAGCCGCCATCGAGTGGGTGGACACCAATGGGTTTGCCAACCTGCCCATGCTAGGCAGCTCCATCACCCTGGATCGCATGTTCCTGGAAGCGGAAATGCCCGCCCTCCTCGACAAATTCCACTATCGCAGCGTGGACGCAACCACCCTGTGCCTCCTGCTGGAGCGCAGCGTGGGGATAAGCCCCCACAAGTGCCTCCCGGAGCACGTCGAAACCTACGCCCAACACCGCGTGATCGCCGACGTTGAGCGGTCTGCGCTGCTGGCACGCACCTGCCTGCGCGAGTTTGGTTGCGGCCACGCGGTGGAATCCGACGAAGCCTAAACCTAATCTTCTAAACATTCCTCGCAGGGGGCGTGTCGCATAGTGTGGTGCGCCCCGCAGGGTGTTGTGTGCGCCCATTTGGTCGGGCAACTGTCCGCTGTTTGCCATCCTTATTGGGGTATCTACCTGCGGCAATGCAACTTTTCCCCATTGCGACTTTCGCTGGGGTGAAGTTGCGTCAACTTCACCCGGATATAGTCAGCGGTGTTCAAGCAACCAACCACAGGAGACCATCATGTTCTACCTCTACAGTGACCCAGACCACTCCAACGACCGCTACCAACCACTCGCCGCCCCACACCTGGAGGGGCTGGCAGGACAGCTCATTGACATCAACGACCGATGGGGAAGCGCCGACCTCTCCGCCGACTACTGGCCGGAGGTCTACTGGAATGAACCTGGCTGCTACACCCTTGACGACGACGGAAAAGAACCCGAGAAGCGCGAAACAACCGAAGAAATCGTCCTCGGCATAGCCAGAAGCGTTTGGGACACCGGCCATGAATATCTCACCGGCCGCGCCCATCACACCACCCTCGACGAGCTAGTCGAGTTCATCGCCGAGCGCTGCGACCTCACCCACGACGGCGCGCGCAACACTTTGGAGACCTACAAAAAGCAGATTGAAGACCTGGATGAAAAAGAAATCGACGATGAAGCCATCGCCGACGACGACGCAGAATTTCTGGCCACCTGCGCAAAAATGTGGACGGAGGAAGCATCCGCCGTTGACCTCTATGCTGTGGGCTTTGCCCTCTTCAACTACAACAACTTGGCCGAAGACTCTCGGGGAGAAGCTGCTAAGTTCCCACCCCTTTGCGCCGCGATCCGTGAAGCCGCCAACGCGGGATACCCCTGCGCCGAGATTGCCAGCGCAGCAGACCTTTCCGAATCCGAGATTTTCAAAATCCTGCGCGAAACCGAATAGTCAAACAAATCCCCACACACGTGAGGCAAATTCCGTTGGGAGTAAGAGCAACGTACTCGTCTGGGAGTCATCCCCACACACGTGGGGCAAATGCAAGGTGTAATGCACGCGCCTAAAACCCCAACGAGCTATCCCCACAAATGTGGGGCAAACCGAATGGTGAGGCTTCATGCAGGAATAGTGCAGGAGCAATCCCCACAGACGTGGGGCGACGCGGCCCATTCGATCGTGCGATCCAACAACCCAGAGCTATCCCCACACACGTGGGGCAAATGTTAAGTCCATGCCTACCGGCAAGATCAATACGGAGTCATCCCCACACACGTGAGGCAAATCTGCTCTGCTTAAAAGCAATGCGCACCGGCATGGAGCTATCCCCACACACGTGGGGCAAATTTTCACCACCCGTCTCGGCGGCGAGCCGCCCTGGAGCTATCCCCACACACGTGGGGCAGATAGCGACTGGCCCGCCAAGTCGATGATGGTCTCGGAGCTATCCCCACACACGTGGGGCAAATGCATATGATCGTGTGGGCCTTCGTAGCGTAGTGGAGTCATCCCCACGTGCGTGGGGCAAACCGACAAGGCATTATTGCGCCTATCCATCTCGCGGAGCCATCCCCACGCACGTGGGGCAAACACTTCTCTACCGGCGCAAATGGTGGTCAACTGTCCAGTTTTCATTCAACTTCAACGAAAGTAACTCTAGCAGAAAGCCAAGCCACTTACCCTAAACCGGGAACCTCCAACCCCAGTTTAAGTAACCGTTGTTTCTGCCCTTCGGAAAGGCCGGACACCCATCGGAAACTGTGTAGTTTTTGCCCAATCGCCATCTTCTGCCCGGTGGCGGGATCAAACGCCTGAGAAAACGGCTCAATCCTCGAAGCTCCCGTGGCCGACAGATAGCGCTCCATCAAGTCAATCCAGCTGTCGGCGCTACGCCCACCACGACGCGGTGGCTCCCACTGGAAGCCAGGCACCTGCTCGTAGAGCGCTACGATCTGCGCATCGAGGGTGCCGCGACGCTTCGCCTCGCGGGCAGATTTCACCCGCGCCCCCAGCGGATAGTCATGCCATACGGCTCGTGCAGGTGGGTTGGCGTTGCCTTTCGCCTGTGTCCACGATTTCAAACGAGCCACCGTCTGTGGGTGGTGCCCGGTGGTTTTCGACAAAATGCGCAGGCTAAAAGGTAGGGAAGCGCCGACCGCCAGCATGGACGTGTCCACACTGACTGGGCCGGACTTGGCGACAGGGCCAGTGTTTTTCTCCATCAAATCGAATTGCAGTTGCACCAACGACCGCTGCACGTGCTCGTCCACATCCGCCAGTGACATGACCACCTGCCAGGCGGCCGCATGTGAGGAGTTGGCCGCCACCACAGCCTCATTGCGGCCGGAAGTATCGTCAAAGATTACGGGCAGCACAATCAACGCTGTTGCCTCAGGGTTATTCGGGTTTTTACGCAGTGCGCGCCCAACAATCTGCACAATATCGTTGGTGGAGGTGCGCGGAGCCGCAAACAGCACCGCATCCAGGGAGGGAACATCGACACCCTCACCGAAAAGACGCACATTCGACACCACAGTCATACGATCCCCAGGCTTTTCCAGCGCGTTGAGCGCCCGGGTGCGATGTTTGGAGGAACTGGTGCTGTCCACGTGGAAGACGTTAACCTCACCGGCACGATCATCGACGGCCGCAAGGCTGCGGAACTGCCGCGACCACTGCTTCGAGTCGGCAACACGGTTGTGAAACGCCAGCACGCTTCGCAGCTCAGGGTGGGTGTCGCGCGCATGCAGTAAAGCTAACTGGCAGGCAGCCGCCTGTACATCCAGCTCTTCGCCCTGGCCACTGTTGCCGGATTCAGCCATCAGCTCCAGCACTTCGGTGCCGGAGACCCCCACAATCGCCACCTCATAGTCCGTAAGAATGCCCTGGTCAATCGCCTGGCGCATGGTGATCGTGGACAGGTGCGGGCCATAGTCAGCCAGTGAATCCATCGACACCACCTCCAACTCCTCCGGATCGGGCCAATCCTCCGGCACCACCGGGGGCTGAATGGTGCGGGTGGTTGCTGTCATAAACAGGCGGAAATCAGCGGGGATAGCCTCGTCGTTAACGGGCAGAGACCACAAACGCTGCGACAGGCCAGCCGTGCGGTGCGCCTCGTCGCACACCATCAAATCCCACCTCACACCAGCGCGCTCGGTGGCGGCCGCCACCACCTGTGCGGACGCATACGTGGACACCACCACCAGTTGGCCAGGCGCGGACTCCAACAAAAACGCCAGTTCATCTACCTGGGTGGTCACCTCCACGCCCGTGGCGGAAGCCTCCACATCCTCGGTGACAGCCTCCCCGACGTGACTGTCTGAGCACACCGCCACGGTGGCCGCATCAGGATTATCCACCTGTAGCCTGCGCAGGGTTTGCGCCAGCAATTCAACTGTGGGGACAAACATCACCGTAAACCCACCAACCTGGTGGATAAGGTGCGCTGCCACCACCGTTTTTCCCGTTCCGCACGGGAGTGGCAGGGTGGCACGGGAAACACCGTCTGCCTGCAACAGGCGAATCTGGTCAAGGGCGGTGGCCTGGTAGTCACGAAGTTGGGTTGGCATTGTGGCTCCTAAAAACAGTCGGGGAGTGGCGAGGCGAGCAGGCTTGTTAGGTCACGGGAAATGGTGTCCACCACGGCGGGTTCAGGCTCACCCGCGTGGGTTGCTGCACGGGCAAGCGCGCGCAGTGAAGCCAAATCAGTGTCGCGTGGGGCGATGGTCGCCAGCCTGTAGACATTCATCAATGCCAGGGCGGAGCGTATGCCCACCCCCGCATTGTTTTCGGTAAACGGGAAAAAGGAGGCGCACCCCGCCAGTAGAAGACCCGCAGCACGCACGGTGGAGTGCGGATGATTGTGCCTGAGCAGGTCGTTGACCTGGTTGAGGGTGGGGGTCAGTGCCGCCTTGTTGCGCCAGGCCACAGGCGTGTTGGGCAGGCAGGCGCGCGCCGCATCGAGCATGGTGGCTGTGGTCAGCTCCCACGTGGTGGGTGTGACGGTGGGGTGGATGGTGCGCTGGGCGCAGTGGTCTACAAACGCGCGGTTGACATAGTGGTCGTCTACGGCGCGTTCAACAAGCGTGGTGACCAGCTGGTTGACGCTGACGGAGCGCTCGGCGGCGAGGTTGCTCAACTGCTGGTGCAGCGGGTCGGGTAGTCGCAGGGTGTGTTGGGCCATGAACCCACCCTACATTTTCAAACCGCAACATGCGACACCATGTGCAACCAAACGTAAACAAAGTGACACCATTTAGACGGGTTGTAAACTCGTCGCAAGCTGGTTCAACGTCGGTGCACAGTGCTGAGACTGTCCGAAATGGAGTCACTCACCCCCGAAACTAAACCCAGAAATGAACACTAAAAGACCACCGCAAGGGCATTAAACAGAGCGTGTTGGTGAGATGTGGAAACCAAAGTCGGGCACTGTCAGCTACAATAAGCAAACATAGACGGCAGACAGAAACCATAAACCACTAAAACGACTCCACAGGGGAGCTTATGACAGACTTATACAACCTCGCAGACAACGCATGGGTGGACGTGCTCGACACCACCGGAACCCACGGCGTAAACCTGCGGGAACTGCTGGCCAACCTGGCAACCATCAGGCAGGTCGCCACCGGCAACCCCCTCGCCGATGCCGCAATCACCCAACTACTCCTCGCCATCACCCTGGACTGCCAGGCACACCAAACAGACAACCCCGCCGAGCGTCAACACCGCTACACGGCCTGGATAGACGAGTACTACGACCAGCTCAACCTTTTCGACCCGACCCGACCGTTCGCGCAGTACGCGCCACAAAAAGACCTGGATAACCCACCGCCAATCAACACGCTGTTCTACAACTTCGACACAGCTGACGTGGCGTTTTCCTCCTACGACTCGCTGACCAACACCACCAGCAACGCCACACTCACCCCCGCGCAGGCAGCACAACTACTCCTCGTGCGACAACGCTTTAGTGTCGGCGGCATCCAATCCCGCGCCGCCCGTACCATCAGCGGTACTAGCTCAGCGCTCGCCGCCCTCCACGGAAACCACCCCATCATCCTGCCGCGCACCGGCAGCCTTGGCGAAGACCTCCAACTCATGGCCCAGGCAGCCACCGACAGTGATGCCCCACTAGGAACCCTGCACCTTGGCCTCGACAGTGACGCACCACTGGGCACAGTGCTGGACAAGCCGGGAATCCTGGACGTGCTGACCTACCCGTCACGTGCCATGTGCCTGTTTGCCAACTCGGATGGGCTGGTAGACCGCGCCCACTACGCCGAGGGCATGCGATTGAAAGCCGAACACCTCACCCCAGAACTGTGGTCTGCAACCACCTGGACGGACGGCAAAAACGGCCCCGAGCCGCGAAAAGCACACCTGTCACGCCCCGCCTGGCAGCAACTCCTCGACGCGTACAGCCTCGACAACACCCCAGGACTACTCGGCCACCTCCTGGCAGGAACCCGACTAACACTGACCACCATGAGCGCCTACACCTCCCGCGTGGACGGCATTTACCACCAGCACGCCACCACACCAACCATCAGCACGGAAGAGGTAAAAGAACTCTCCCGCCTGGTGGCAGAGGTGCGCAAAGCTGTCTCCAAAGACAACTACATCACCGCCCACGCCTTGAAGGAGGGAAGTGTTGCCGCCACCAACATTGGCGACGCGCTCACCGACACCATGCGGCCGGAGGTTACCGCCAACCTGGGGCGCATCGTCACTGCCCGCATGGCCGGTCTGATCACCGCCGAACAAGCCGACCTCCAGGCCCAACGGTTGGTGTCGGCAGGCAGAGACCACGCCACCAGTTTCACCACTGCCCACCCGACAGGAATAGCCAACCGGCACGCCCGAGCCAACCGCTACCCGTGGAAAGGAACCCTGAAATGAGTACCCACCACCCACTGATCCGCCGCCTAGCCGCTGCCCACTACTCCAAAGACCCTGATCTAAGCCACATTCGACGCTGGGCATTCGACCACCCCACCGGGCCTGTCACCCGCCTGGCCGGAGGGGCCACCCACGCCGAGTTTCAGGCCGCTGCACTCACCGCCCAGGCCTTCGCCATCTGGCATACCGCCCGCCGCGAAGTGCACTACGGCAAAACCGGCACCAACCTGGGCCGCGCCATGCGCCAACTCGGCCATCCCGGCGCATTCGGACCCAACGACCCCAGCGCACGCCGCCTGGCCGACAACCTGCTGGCCGCCGCCACCGCCGACCAGCTCGCCCGCACCCTTGTCACCATCATGGACAGGCTGCGCAACATTGACCATCCACCCAATTGGGAGCAACTGCACACCGACCTTGCCGACTGGCTCAACCCCGCCACTCGCAACCAGGTGCGTCTGGCCTGGGGGCAGGGTTTTGCCACCAACCAGCAGCCCGCCAACACCACCCCAGATGACGCTCCCACCGGCCTGCACTACCTCTACGCTGCCCAAGTTTGCGCCGAAGACAACAGCTGGCTGTGGGTGGAGTCCCCCAACAGTCTCGGGGATGACCCCTCCCAAGCCATCTGGGATCAACACCCCACCCCACAGGAGGAGCTAAACCCGAGATTCCACAACCTGCCCTACCGCGCCATCCGCCGCCTTGTAGGCGACTTCGAGGTCGTTGAAACACCCGACCCGCAACCAGCGCACCCCGCATAACCCCAATCCGCACCGCAGACAACACAACCCCTTGTAAAAGAAAGGAAACCCATTCTCATGGCCCGCATCATCAATCTTCACCTCCTCCAGTCCGTCCCCGCCTCCCTGCTCAACCGCGACGACAACAACTCCGCCAAAGCCATCACCATCGGCAACGTGCGCCGCGACCGCATCTCCTCCCAATCCTGGAAGCGTGCAGTACGCACCTCCATGCGCACCACCGCCATCGACGGCGGTGTGTGGGCCAACCGCACCAACCGCCTCCCACGCCAGATCATCGCCCTGCTCACCGACCAGCATGACCACGACGCAGACACCGCCGACCACGCTGTGGGCATCGTCTTCAAGGCGATGAAACTGTCGCGCAAAGACAATGGCGACACCGCCGCCTCCATCTTCGCCGCCTCCACCGCCGCCGAAGAACTCGCACAACTAATCCACGACAATTTTGAGGCCATCACCAGCGGCGACAAGCTCGACCCAACCCTGGTGAAAGCAGCCGTAGCCACCCTCGACGTAAACGGCGCTGTAGACCTAGCCTTGTTCGGTCGCATGCTCGCCGAAATCCCCACCAAGCGCATCGACGGCGCAGCAGGATACTCCCACCCGTTCGGTGTTACCCCCACCACCGTCGAACCCGACTTTTTCACCGCCGTAGACGACTGCGCCGAAGACGGGGAAGTAGTCTCCGGCAACCTGGGTGTTACCGACCTGACCGCCCCGCTGCTCTACCGCCACGCCTACCTCGACGTTGACCAACTCGAACACAACCTGGAGGGAACCGACCACCTGGTTGCCCCCGCCATCGACGCATTCATCCGCCACACCACCCTGGCAGTTCCCGCCGCCAAGGCCCGCAGCGCAGCCTCCCACACCCGCCCAGACATTCTCGTCGCCACCATCGGCGAACACGCCCTATCCGCCGCCAACGCCTACACCCAACCCGTCCTGGGCGAGGAGGCCGTATCCGAATCCGTTAACCGCCTGACCGCCCAACTCGATTACGACGCAAAACTCGTCAATCACACCACCATCATCCTGCCGCTGTCTACCGCCGCAGCCGAAGCGGTAGGCAACACCGAAGCCACCGTTGTGGACAGCCTCGACGAGTTCATCACCGCCGTTAACACCACCGGAGTCAACCATGACTAAAACCCTGCTCATACGACTGGAAGCACCCATACAAACCTGGGGAAACAGCAGCGGCAACAAACACCGCACCACCGCCATGCGCCCCACCAAAAGCGCCCTGGTGGGCCTGCTAGCCAACGCGCTAGGCCGCGACTACAACGACGGCGTGGACGACATTGCCACCTGCACCTACGCGGTACGCGCAGACCGGCCTGGCCACCTGGAACGCGACTACCGCACCGCAGGAGGTGGAAGCTACCCCGCACTACCACGCGACCGCCACCACGGGCTTGCCGCCGACAAACCCGCCTGGCTGCACCGCCCGCAGACTGCTAACCAGACGGTCAAAAACGTCGCCGCCGACAAACCCGCCCCCATCGCAGGTGCAACCCCACCGGCGGGCAAAGCCAACCCCAAACAAATCGACGACACCTACCTCGTCGATGCCAGCTTCCTCGCCGCCTTCACCGGCGACGACACCCTTATTGACCAGCTGGCCCACGCCCTCAAACACCCCGCAAGGGCACTGTTTCTGGGCAGAAAAGCCCAACCACCGGCCGCACCACTGTTTGCTGGCATCACCAGCCACACCGACCCGGTAGACGCGCTTTCAACCGACGGGGACAACGCTTCACCGCGCCGCATCTGGTACACCACCACCGCCGACAACGCGGACAGCGCCGTCATCTACGACCAACCCGTCCGTTTCGGGGCACAGCCACAGCGCACCGCCCGCGTGGAAGCAACCACCACCACGGGGGACAGCACCCAACTATCCGACTTCTTCTAGGACACACCCTTGACCATGTTCCGACACATCCTCAAACTCAACCCCACCATCCGCACAACCCGAAGAATCATCGCCGACGCACACCTAATGCACCAGGCCGTCATGGCAGGATTCGACCACCACCTACCCGAGCGCGACTTCATGGCCGACGGGGTAAAACCCCACCCCACACACCGCGCCGACCACCACATCCTCCACGCCGTAGACCACCGCGACGACGGCACCGTGTGGGTTATGGTGCAAGCCGACATCCCCGGCAACTGGGAGGGCACCCGCCTTGCCGACGCACTCGTCGAACCCACCCGCCCCATCGAACACACCCCAGCTCATAAAGGAAACCTGCATTACCAACTGGTGGCCAATCCCACCATCAAACGCGAGCGCGGCAGCAGGCAACCACTGACCAGCCCCAGCGACATTGAGAACTGGTGGCGCAACAAAGCCGAAAAAATCGGACTCGACCTCACCGGAGGCCGCGTAGACATTCACGCCACCGGCCAGCTGCACTCGCGCACCAAACCAGGACTACGGCTTGCCACCGCCCGCATTGGCGGGGCAGGAACAGTTGTCAACGAAGAAAAATTCAGCCAAGCACTCACCGAGGGGGTGGGACGCGGCAAAGCCTACGGCTGCGGCCTCCTACTCACACTGCCCGGCAGATGATACGTTGACAAAAACGCAGTAGAAGAAAACTCAACAGTGAAAAGTCGGAGCAAAAACATACCACCCGCCAACATCACCGCAGGTGGACAAGGGTAAGCCCCACGCACGTGGGGATAGCTCGCCAGCTTCAACACGCGCGAGCAGATTCACTGGGTAAGCCCCACGCACGTGGGGATAGCTCGATGCGGCGTGTTGACCCGGATCGGTGGTTGACGTAAGCCCCACGCTTGTGGGGATGGCTCCACTACGCTACGAAGGCCCACACGATCATATGCATTTGCCCCACGTGTGTGGGGATAGCTCCATTGCCATATCGACGGAATGCTGAGTATCGAGGCACGCCCCACGCCTGTGGGGATAGCTCCCGGCTAGCCGCTCAGCTTAAAATCTCGGCCCGGTACGCCCCACGTGTGTGGGGATGGCTCCAAATCGCCTAACATCTGCTGGGACTCCTCGATGTAAGCCCCACGCACGTGGGGATAGCTCGATGCGGCGTGTTGACCCGGATCGGTGGTTGACGTAAGCCCCACGCTTGTGGGGATGGCTCCACTACGCTACGAAGGCCCACACGATCATATGCATTTGCCCCACGTGTGTGG
>ERZ1673749.384-NODE-384-length-53144-cov-5.275255_pt1 | contig 53144 bp, 54 predicted proteins | sample MGYA00580204_ERZ1673749 | MGnify/ENA primary metagenome ERZ1673749 (study PRJEB41218, sample SAMN15661745) | gut metagenome | host: Homo sapiens | place: Canada: London | collected 2015-08-20/2019-03-30 | study: EMG produced TPA metagenomics assembly of...
GGAAAGGACATCTGGGAGGAGGCCATCACCGCCATCCTCTGCGGGGAGAATCTGCTGCTGGTGGGTCCCAAGGCCACCGGCAAAAACGTGCTGGCGGAAAATCTGGCCACCCTGTTCGGCCGCCCCAGCTGGAACGTGTCCTTCTACATCAACACGGACGCCGCCACCCTGCTGGGCACGGACACCTTTGAAAACGGCGCCGTACAGCTGCGGAAGGGCCCCATCTACCAGTGTGCGGAGACCGGCGGCTTCGGCGTGTTGGATGAGATCAACATGGCCAAGAACGAGTCTCTGGCGGTGCTCCACGCCACGCTGGACTTCCGCCGCTCCATCGACATGCCTGGCTATGAACGCATTCCCCTTCACGACGCCACCCGCTTCATCGCCACCATGAACTACGGCTACGCCGGCACCCGGGAGCTGAATGAGGCTCTGGCCTCCCGGTTCGTGGTGATCGACATGCCCGCCATCACCACCGAGGGGCTCATCAAGCTCCTGAAGCGGGAGTTCCCCTCTCTGAAAGGCGTGTATGCCGAGCAGTTCGCCGGATTGTTCCAGGACATCCAGAAGAAATGCGACGGCGGAGAGCTTTCTACCAAACCTCTGGACCTGCGGGGCCTGCTGGCCGCCGTGCGACTGATGCGCACCGGGCTGGAGGGCAACCGGGCGCTGGATCTGGGCCTTGTCAACAAGTCCTTTGATGACTTTGAGCGGCAGCTGGTGCGGGACGTGATCCGCACCCGCCTGCCGGAGACGCTCCGCCGTGAGGATGTGTTTGACTGATGGAGATCCTGGACAGTGAGAAGCGGCGGGCCCGGAACCTGATCTGGAACGCCGCTGCGGATTACTCCTTTGAGCCAGACTTCAAGGCATACGACGAGGATGGCCGTGCAGACCTGTATTGGAACAGCATCATCGGCGCCGTGCGGAAGAATTACGGAGCAGAGACCATAGAAGGGCTGTTTGAATCCCTCCACGGCTGCTCCAAGGAACAGCTCTTTGAGCAGCTGCTGTGGCTGGGGCTGGAAAACGCCGTCTACCAGCGGGAGGCTCCCCGCCGGCCGGCGCTGCCCTCCCTGCGGCGGAGCTATGCCCGCCGGGCCGTGGCTCTGGACCAGCGGGCAGATCCCGGCGACCTGCTGGCCACGCTGGAAAACGCCCACTTCTGCCGGGCCCTGGGGCAGAGCGAACCGCCCCTGCTGCCCAGGGACCGGGAAATGCTGGATGCCCTGGAGTTCCCCGGAGACCTGGACGGCCCTGCCATTGCGGAGCGGGCCCTGGCATTCCTCCACACCTATTTCCATTTCACCCCCGGCGAGACCCAGGCTCAGGAGGCGGAGGAGCGGAAACGGCGCCGCCCCCTCTTCGCCTTCCGCCGCCGGTCCGAGGCGGACCTGCTGCCCGCCGTGCGGGCCTTTGGCCACGGGTTCGGGGAGCATCTGGTGAAGGGCCAGGGCGGCGGAGCCAACGCAGAGCCGGTCCAGCGCCGCCTGACGGACTACAACCTGGCCCAGACGGAGGCCGCCCTGCGAAAATACATGCGGGGCTACTTCGGCGCCCCCCTATACGACCAGTCGCAGCTGGAGAGCCTGGAGCGGGAGCTCTGCGTGGACGAGCACCAGGGCTGCCACCTGTACTACGCCACCGGAGACGACACTCATGAAAAGCTCAAGGGCTATGTGGCCGCCCAGCGGCGCAACGCCCTGCGACAGATGGAGCTGAACCGGGCCGCCTACGAAGCCGACGCCACCCGCCACCGCACCAGCATCCGCCGCCTCACCGCCCGCATCCGCAACGCCATGCTGGCTTATCTCCAGCCCACCCCTGTCCGTGCCGCCTCCGGCGCACTGGATGCCGGCCGCATCTGGCGGGGCGTGTACTTGGACGACAACAAGGTGTTCACCCGTATTCTCCAGTCGGATCCCGGCGACCTGTCGGTGGACATTCTTCTGGATGCCTCCAGCTCCCAGATCGACCGGCAGGCGGTGGTGGCCGCCCAAGGCTATATGATTGCCGAAAGCCTTACCCGCTGCCACATTCCGGTGCGAGTATCCTCCTTCTGCTCCCTCAGCGGATACACCGTGGTGACCCGCTATCGGGACTACTATGAGACGGACAAAAACGACCGCATCTTCAATTACTTCACCACCGGCTGCAACCGGGACGGCCTGGCCATCCGGGCCTTGGCCAAGGGACTGGAGGACTCCCCCAGCGAACACAAGCTGGTAATCCTCCTCTCCGACGTGAAACCCAACGACGTGATCCAGATGAACCACAGCGGAAGCTTTGTGGAATACGCCGCGGACAACGGCATCCAGAACACCGCCATGGAGATCCGGTCCCTGACCTACAAGGGCATCAACGTCATGTGCGTTTTCACCGGGAATGACGACGACCTGCCCGCCGCCCACACCGTCTATGGCCGGAACTTCGCCCGCATCCGTTCCCTGGACCAGTTCGCCGACACGGTGGGATCCCTCATCCAAAACCAAATCCGCAGTCTGTAAAGCACGCCGCCCTTTCGGGCGGCGTGCTTTACATTCATTCTTGGGCGGCGCTCAGTTCCGGGAGCACTTCTCCGCGTCGATGGCTAGCACCAGCATCAGTACGCACAGCGCGCTGCCCGGGTCCGCCACGTCGATCACGTAAGTGTCCGTCCAGTGGAGCAGCTCCTTGTGGATGGACGCCACCTGCGCCCCGCAGGCCTCCGTCACCCGGTAATCCCACTCCAGGAAGTCGCCCTCCACACGCCAGCCGTTGCAGTCGATGTCAAATTTCGGCGTGAAAAATGTGAATTCCTTTTGGATGCAGCCCACATACTGATCCTGGACGTACAATTCAAATTTGGGCAGAAAGGTCAGCACCTGCTCCCGCACAGTGCCGATGTGGTCTCCCGCCGCATTCAAAATGTGGAGGCAGTGTCCCCAGGCCAGCTTTCCCTCCACAGTGTAGACGGTGTTCCCCGCCTCGTCGTAGATGTCATAGCTGTCAAACCAGGAGAACAGCCGCTGTCTGAACAATAATCTCATAGAACCTCCTTCTGCAGTGCCGCCGGCTGATATTCCCGGAACCGCTTTGCTGTCCGGTAGAGATAGACCAGCTTCACGATCCCCACCACCAACAGGCCGATGGCGTCCGCCAGCATCGCCAGAAGACCCAGAATTGCCGAAATCAATGCCAGGAAGATACATCCAAACAACCCCAGCAGCAGGCCGATCCACCATTTCCAAAGCAGCCGCCACTTCCCCGCCAGCTCCGGGTCAAGCTCCTCCAAAACCTCTGCATGGGCATAAAACTCCTGATATGCGGCACAGAGCTCCAGCACCATGACCGGCAGGGAGAGCAGCCACCACAGCCAGTTCCCCTCCGGAATTGCCGGAAGCAGCAGCACACCGCTGATGATGCCGCCAGCCAAATAGCACAGGGCCGCCGTGCGGTACCGGCCTGCCGCCTCCCGCAGCTGCCACAAAAGGACACCATAGGCCAGGGAAATCAGAAATGCCAGCACATTTCCAACGACTCCGGCAGTTGGAAACGCTCCCGCCACAGTATCCATGGTCAGAATGTTGCTGAAAACACTGGGAATCACCAACCAGAACAGCAGCCACAGCCACTTGGCCAGCACAGGGGCATTCCGGTCCAGCCGCGCCCGGCGCTCCCGCTCTGCCTCCACGGCCCACAGCCGGTTCTGGGGCATATCTCTTCGCCGCAGGGCACAGCCGGTAGAAAAGGTGCAGGTCACACATGCCGTATGCCCCTTCTCCCGGCAGCAGTCCGCAATGGGACAGCCGCCGGAAAACCGGCGCCCCGGCCCATCCTGACAGCCGGGACAGTCCAGCTGCTCTTTCCAGGTACATGCGTCGCACATTCGCCCGCAGATGCCCTCCATCGCCAGTGCCTCCCTTTGTTTTTTTGAGATTATATCATAATCCGCCCTTCCGATGGGTAACAAATCTATGACATTTTTCTCCAAGACGTCCCTGCCAACAAATTTTTCCGCCAGAAAAACCGCATATTCTCCCGTCCCGGAGTCAAACTATGCTCGCGATACCCAGTAACCCACACGCAACAAATGTATGATGAAAAGGAGATTCAATTATGTCTAGCAAGAATAGCAATAAGATCAACGTTCCCGAGGCCCGTGCGGCTATGGATAAGTTCAAGATGGAGGCTGCCGCCGAGGTGGGCGTCAACCTGAAGGAAGGCTACAACGGCGACCTGTCCTCTCGTGAGGCCGGCTCCGTCGGCGGCCAGATGGTCAAGAAGATGATCGAGTCCTACGAGAAGAACCTGTAACTTCCCACTGGACACAGTGAAGCGGCCCGGCAATCGCCGGGCCGCTTTCTCATGTTCCTGTGTTGTCTCCCCAGAAACCGCTCCACCAATCGCCGCCGGCGTCTCCAAAGCCGCCGCTGGGATCGTTGGGATCCGGCTCCGTAGGCTGGTCTCCGCCGCCGGAATCGCCGCCGGAGGGGTCCTCTGGCGTATCCGGATCTATGGGCACATCAGGGTCGTTGGGATCAGGCGGCTGCCAGTTGGGATCGCTGGGATCCAGCCCCCCATTCGGGTCATCGGGGTCCGTAACTGCAGCCGACGTGTGGACGGGACATCCGCCGGGGCTGGTCTCCGTGGGGGCCACCGCCTTTTCCAGGGTGCTGATGAGATAGGCGTCGTCGGAGGCAGTGATGCTCTCGCCGTAATCCTCCCGCACATAGTCCAGATAGCCCTTCTGCACGATGGACTCCGCCGGGCAGAACTCACCGGCCAAGCAGTTACCCTCGGTGCAGATGTCCACCATCTTGTGGAGCGTGCACTCCGTCGTGGGCTCCGTGCCCACAGCCACCTCATAGGATACCGTCCGGTCCCCTCTGGAATCGGCGCGGCAGGCATCCGTCGCCAGCATACCGCTGTCCGCGCAGACACTGACCGTTGTCAGGCCGCTGCTGGGACGGTTGAAGGACTTGTCCGGCAGATCCGCATGGACCTTCTCCATCACCTGCCGCCACAGGGAGGCCGCCGGGTTCACGGAGTAGCTGATCCGCTCGTTGTTCTTGTAGCCCACCCAGACCGCCGCGCAGTAATACGGCGTGTAGCCTGTGAAATAACGGTCATAGTTGTCGTTGGTGGTGCCGGTTTTTCCTGCAATGTGCATCCCGCTGAATCGAGCGCCGCCGCCGGTGCCGCCGGACTCATTCACCGCCCGGCGCAGCATGTCCGTCATCAGATAGGCGGTGGTCTCCTTCATGGCCACCCGCTGCTCCGTCTCCTTTTCCAGCACCACGGTGGAGTTGTCGTTGGCCAGAACCTTTACGTAGGTCTTGGGCTCATTGTACACACCGCTGTTGGCGAAAGCAGCGTAGGCCGCCGCCATCTCCACCGTGCTGAGGCCGTAAGTCAGGCCGCCCAGCCCCAGCGGGCTGACGTTCATATCCTCCGGTGCCAGACTCAGCCCCAGATTTTCGGTGGCAAATTGGTAGGCCGCCGTGACCCCAACCTTTTCCAGTGTCTGCACCGCGATGGTGTTGATGGATGCCTTGACACCGTTGCGCACGGATGTCCAGCCCGTGTAGGTGTTGGGCGAGTTCTTGGGCCATGGATTCCTATTCAGCAGGCGGACCGGGTAGTTGTCAAAGGTGGTTGCCGGGGAGACTGCCCCCGCATCCAGCGCCGGGGCATAAGCCGTCAGCGGCTTGATGGAGGAACCCGGCTGCTGGATATCCGTTGCATAGTTCCACAGCAGGTTTCCGGACTTGGGTCCCATATCGCCCACCATGGCCACGATGTTGCCGGTGGAGGGCTCGATAATGGTAATGCCGGAGTGGATCAGCTGTCCGCTGGCGGAGGTGAGGTTGTTCAGACTCCCCCGGTCCTCGTAGACAGACTCCGCAATCTCCTGAATCTTCGGGTCCAGCGTGGTGTAGATGTTGTAGCCGCTGTTGTAGATCCGGTTCAGGGCCTCTTTTTCGGTGATGCCGTACAGGTCCGCCAGATCCGCGGAGACATCCCGCAGCACCTGGTCCACGAACCAGGAGTTGACATTGGCGCCGCCGGTAGCCTCCGTGACAATGTCCTGAGCGGAAGTGGTGCCGTCCGTGAAATGCAGCTCCTCCGCCTTGGCGGCCTCGGCCTCCTCCTCTGTCAGATAGGTGAGCCCGGTGACGCCCACATCGTCATTGCCGCCGGCCATCCGGGTCAGGATCATCTCCTGGCGCTCCTTGTTCAGCTCCCGGGGCGTGACGGTGCTGCCGTCCTCCCGGGTGATGGTGATGGTGGACATGGGACCATACAGGGAGGGGTTGTTGGTGATGGCGATGAGGCAGGCGCATTCCGCCGGATCCAGCTCCGACACATCCTTGCCGAAGTAGAACTCCGACGCGGTCTGGACGCCGTAGCAGCCCTGTCCCAGATAGATGGTGTTCAGGTACATCTCCAGGATCTCCTGCTTGGTGTAGTTCTTCTCGAACTCCAGGGCCCGGAAAATCTCCCGCACCTTGCGGTTGATGGTGTTGCCGTCGTCGCCGGTCATGTTCTTCAGCACCTGCTGCGTCAGGGTGGAGCCGCCGAAGGTGGCCCGGCTACCGGTGAAGAAGTTCAGCGTGGCGGAGGCGGTTCGGGTCCAGTCCACGCCGTTGTGCTCAAAGAATCGGTGGTCCTCAATGGCTACGGCCGCCTGCCACAGCGCGTCCGGGATCTGTTCATAGTCCACCCAGATGCGGTTTTCCGTGCCGTAGACAGTCTGGTATTCCACCCAATCTCCGGTGTCCCTGTCCTGGTAATAGATGATGGAGCTGAGATTCATGGTGTAGTCGTCGGCGTTGACCTCCAGCGTAGGGGCCAGCGTGGTCCGGACGTACATCATAAAAAGCCCGGCAAGCATCGCCACTGTGCAGATGCCCACCAGCAGGACCGTCCCCAGGATGAAGACGACCTTGTGTCCCGTTCGTTTGGTGCTTTTCTGCTGTCTGGGTTCCCGGCGGGGGATCATCTCATGGGATCCCTCCCGTCTTCTGCGTTCCAATGCAGAGCACCTCCTTCTTTTGAATTTGAATTTTCTGCAAAAGCAGTCTGCCGCGCCGCCTGTCTGCGGCCGCAGAGGCTCAGAGTCCTCCATAATATGTTCTATTGTACCATCCCATGTCAATATCGAAAATGTCGTATTTTACCGAAAAAAAGTTTCTTATCCGCATGGTTTTTCTGCTTTTGGGCAGGATAAATCCATCCCCAGCGCCCCAGTTTCCCACATTTCCAAAAGTTCACCCCCTTGCAATCTTCTGGAAAGTCAGTTACAATACCCCTAGAATACAGACAGAAGGAGGACGCCCCATGGCGGATGAGTACGGCCCCACTTTCATCACAGTCACAGACGAGGACGGCCGCGAGATCGTGCTGGAGTTTGTGGACGCGCTGGAATACAACGGCCAGCAGTACCAGGCTTTCTTCCCTGCGGAGACAGAAGGAGAGGATGAGGATCCGGACAATGGACTGGTGATCCTGAAGGTCCTCCACGAGGACGGGGAGGATCTGCTGTCCACGCTGGATTCCGACGAGGAACTGGACGCGGTCTATGACCTGTTCATGGAGTCCCTGTTCGACGAGGACGGAGAGTCCTGACACTCCATACAAAAATTTCTCTCCGGGTCCGCTGGTTTCCTCTTGCATCCCGGGCCGGGATGTGATACGGTGAATATGTGCCCTGCGGGGTTTGTGATAGGTCTTTTTTTAACCCACATTTCGTTATACGGGATGCCGGATCAGCGCGTGGTTCGCAGGCCTCCCGGCTGCTGTCTGCGGCTGGAAGTTGGAAGTGGTAAAGCGCGTTGGAGGCAACCCACCTGGCCGTGAAGGTGCAGGTTATAACGGGCCTACACGGCTCTCGCGGGGCACGTTTTCTGAAGGGGCGGTCTGGCCGCTCCGCTTTTTTTTGCGGATCAGCCAAAAAATCCCCTGTTTTTGCCGATCCTGCCGGATCGCGGCGGGGATTCCGCAAATTTCTCTTGCAGAATCCGGCCATATCCAGTATAATATCAAAGTGCGTAATTTCCGGTTTCTTGCAAACCTTGCACCTGAATACTTGAGAGGACTGAAACACACATGAGCGCATCAAGAGAAAAAAAGACCCGCCAGGACCTGTCCGGCTCCGGCTGGAACGATCCCAAGACCGCCCGGGAGGCCAAGCAACGCCAGAAGGAGCACAGCACCAACCTTCTGTATGGCACCATCGGAGTGGTATTCCTGGTAATCGCCATTGCCGCCGTCATCTGGAAGTCCAACATCATTCCCAAGACGGCCACGGCGGCCACCGTCAACGGTGAGAAGTACACCGCCGCTGAGGTCAACTTCTATTTTGAGAACTACTATCAGAACTTTGTCAACGGCAATTACAGCATTCTGAGCATGATCGGGCTGGACACCGGCACGTCCTTGAAGGACCAGACCATCTCCTCCAGCGCCGTCATGTTCGTCACCGACGCCACCGAGGGCGAGACTTGGTACGACTACTTCGCGGACAAGGCCCTGGAGCAGTTGGCCGGCGTCCAGGCCATGAATGCCGCTGCAGAGGCCGAGGGCTTCACCTGGAACGACGAGATGCAGGCCGACCTGGACGACACCATGGAGTCCCTTGCCTCCGCTGCCAGCACGTACGGCTATACGGAAAAGCAGTATCTGGGTCTCATCTACGGCAGCACCATGACCCGCAGCATCTATGAGGAGCAGACCCGGCGCAGCCTGCTGGCCACCGCCTATCTCCAGTCCTATCAGGACAGTCTGACCTACTCCACCGACGAGCTGGAGGCCGCCTATCAGGAGGACCGGACCGCCTACGATCTGGTGGACTGTGCGTATGTCCGCGTCAACGGCGCCGCAGCTGATACAGATGAAGAGGGCAACTCCATCGAGGTCACCGACGAGATGAAGGCGGAGGCCATGGCCGCTGCCAAGACCACCGCAGATGCCATCTACGCCGCCTACAAGGCGGGCACCTCTCTGGAGGATGCAGCCGCAGAGTATGAGTCCACCGCCACCTATGCCTCTTCTGACAGCTTCTCGTACAGCTCCTCTGTTCTGGGTGAATGGCTGTATGACGATGCCCGGCAGGCCGGCGACTCCGCCGTGCTGGAGGACAGCGACAGCAGCAACTACTATGTGGTGGTCTTTAACGGCCGCTCCCGCAACGAATACAACACGGTGAACGTGCGCCACATCCTGATCCAGCCGGAGGCCTCCGAGCTCTCCGAGGATGACGAGGGCTATGAGGACGATGTGGCCGCCAAGGACGCCGAGGCCGCGCAGAAGGCCCAGGACATCCTGGACGAGTGGAAGGCCGGCGACGCCACCGAGGACTCCTTTGCCGCGCTGGCCAATGAGTACTCCCAGGATCCCGGGTCCAACACCACCGGCGGCCTGTATGAGCAGGTCTATCAGGGCCAGATGGTGACGGAGTTCAACGACTGGTGCTTCGATCCCGCCCGCCAGACCGGCGACACCGGCATCATTCACAACGAGAGCACCGGCTACCACGTCATGTACTTCGTGGGCTATGACCAGCCCTACTGGGAGATCCAGGTGTCCGCAGATCTGGTCAATGACGCCGTGGATACGTTCTACGAGGAGAAGACCGAGGGCTATACTGCGGAGCAGTCCTCCTTCGGCATGAGCTTTGTGGGTTGATTCCCATTCACAACACAAGACGTCCGGCTTTGAAATTTCAAAGCCGGACGTTTTCCACCTGTTTGCAACAAGGAGGTCCGTTATGGAACATCCCTTTCTCCGCAACGAGATGCTGTGGGGCCCGGAGGCCCAGGCCCGGCTTGCTCGGGCCCACGTGCTGCTGCTGGGGCTGGGCGGCGTGGGCAGCTACGCCGCCGAATGCTTGGCCCGGTCCGGAGTCGGCGAGCTGACCCTGGTGGACAGCGACACCATTGCCCTCACCAACCTGAACCGCCAGCTGGAGGCCCTCCACTCCACCCTGGGTCAGCCCAAGGCGGAGGCGGTGGCCGCCCGTCTGCGGGACATCAATCCGGATGCAGAGCTCCATCCTGTCCACGGTCTCTATGACGCCGCTCATCGGGACCGCTTCTTCCCGGAGGGTTGCCGGTACGATTACATTGTGGACGCCATCGATCTGGTGTCCTGCAAGCTGGATCTGGCAGAGACTGCCCTGAAGCTGAACATCCCCCTGATCGCGGCCCTGGGCACAGGCAACAAGCTGGATCCCACCCTCCTCCAGGTAACGGACATCTCCAAGACCTATGGCTGCCCCCTGGCCCGGGTGATGCGCAAGGAACTCCGGACCAGAGGCATTCACCATCTGAAGGTGGTGTTCAGCCCGGAGAAGCCCGTCTCTCCCGCCCAGCCGGAGACGCCGCCCCCCGGCCGCCGCAGTGTGCCCGCCAGCAATCCCTGGGTTCCCGCCACAGCCGGTCTGCTGCTAGGCAGCGCTGTTGTGCGGGACCTGATTGCCCAGGTCTCTCTGCCCTGTTAAAAAGCAGCGGCCCGCAGTTTGCGGGCCGCTGCTTTATGGAAAGCGTTCCTTATACCGCGTCTGTCTTCTCCACAGAAACCGCCACAGGCACCGGATCCTCGCTCCCAAGCTCTCCGGTATAGGTAACTGTGACGCTGTCCCCCTCTTCAAGACGCCCCTGATCCACATCCTCGCCAAAGTCGAAAACCTGATAAGTCCCATCGTCAGTAAGCAGAACCAGGAAATCCCCCATACGGTTCACCACACCATTGACCGTTGCGCTGTCCTCTTCCTTCCCGTCGTTGCCGGCGTCCGTCTTTTCAGAGCCGCAGGCCGCCAGCGTCAGCAGTATCAGCGCCGCCAGGATTCCTGTGAGCAATCGTCTCATGTATGTTCCATCCTTTTCCTTGTGATTTTGTACAGCGGAGCCACTGCGGACAGGCACGCCTGTCCGCACCACCTGTACATCCATATAGATAGGTCCGGCCGCCAAAAGGTTGCCGGCATCCGGCGGCTTCTTTGAAAACATTCTGTGAACAGACCGCTGTCCGGCGCGTTGACTTTTACCGCCGCCCATGTTATGCTGAAAAAAATTGATGCTTACCCAGTGGGCAGGGCGGTGCTCTGCCGCTGGGACTTTTTATCACGGCGGGCGATGCGCCCGCCGGAGGAGGGATCCGTATGACGGCCGATCAGGAGTCCCGCAGCCCGCTGGAAACCGAGCCGGTTCAAAAGCTGATCGTCCGCTACGCCATCCCCACGGCCCTGACGCTGATGGTCAACTGCCTCTACAACATCGTGGACCAGATCTTTGTGGGCCAGGGCGTGGGGATCACCGCCATGGCGGCCATCAACGTGGCGTTCCCGGTGGTCATTCTGGTGAATGCCGTGGCCCTGCTGCTGGGAGACGGCAGCGCCGCCAACATCAGCCTGTGCCTCGGCCGCCGCCAGCAGCAAGAGGCGGATGACACCATCGGTCACGCCGCCACCCTGATTGCCGCCAGCGGTCTCTGTGCGGCCATCGTCAGCTGGTGCTTCGCCCCCCAGATTGCCCGGCTCTTCGGCGCTACGGACACTGCCTGGCCGGAGGCTGCAGCCTATCTCCGGACCATTGCCTGGGGCCTGCCCTTCCAGCTGATCTGCCCGGCCTTCACCGCCATCATTCGGGCGGACGGCCACCCCCGGTACAGCATGGGCTGCATGATTACCGGTGCCGTCCTCAACCTGATTCTAGACCCCGTCTTCATCTTCCCTCTGGGCATGGGCGTGGTGGGGGCCGGCATTGCCACAGTCATCGGCCAGGTGGCGGCCGGGGTGCTGTTTCTGGCCTACCTGCCCCGGCTGCACACAGTCCGGCTCCGGCGCCAGGCGCTGCGCCCCACCATTAGGCTCACCGGGCGGATTCTGGCCCTGGGGGTTCCCAGCCTGCTGACCCAGATCCTCACTGCCCTGGTACAGATCACCCTGAACAACCTGCTGCGGGTTCACGGAGCGGCCAGCGTGTACGGCAGCGACATCGCCCTCTCTGTCTACGGAATGATGATGAAGGTCTATCAGATTGCCCACTCCATGTTTGTGGGCGTCTCCTCCGCCGTACAGCCTATCAACGGTTACAACTTCGGGGCGAAGCATTTTCTTCGGGTGCGGCAGACCTTCCGCACGGCCGCCGCCATCGCCCTGGTAATTTCGGGGGTGTGGTTCCTGGTGTTCCAGCTGTTTCCCCGGCAGATCGGGATGCTGTTCGTCTCTGACAGCCCCCTCTACCTGGACTGTGCCCAGCACTGCTTCCGGCTGTATATGGCCGCCTTCTTCCTGTACGGCCTGCATCTGGCCACCGCCTCTTTCTTTCAAGGGATCGGCCGGCCGGTACCCTCCCTTGCCATTCCCCTGGCCCGGCAGGGCGTGTTTCTGATTCCCCTGGCTATTCTGCTGTCCGGCCGGTTCGGCCTGGATGGTGCCCTGCTGGCCGCCCCCATTTCCGACGTGCTGACCTTCCTCCTGAGCTTGCTGCTGGTCCGGCGGGAGTTTGCCGTCTGGCGGCAGAGGGACTGGATAGAAACGTGAAAGTGACAAAAACGCCCCGCCTGCTTTTGGCGGGGCGCTCTTTGCAAGTCTCACTTAATTCAACGGAATTTCTGCATCGCCAAAGCGGATAGCAACGATATCCGTCACATCCAGCGGCACCGGCCAGTCAAAGCTGACATACCATCCGCCGTCCTCCATTCTGCTTCCACCGCCGCCACGGTTCTCTACTTCGGTCCCATCGGCCAGGATCACGGTTGCGTGGAGCCGGTCCATCAGTCCGTCGCAGTAGAAGGAGGCACCTGTTGCGGTAATTTGGAGGTTCGTTAGCGTTGCAACAGCCGGGTGAGATTTTCCCCCTGTACCCTCTAAGGCGCCGCCATCTTTGCCGGTAGCCTGATCCCAGACCATGTGATTCGACAGCACTTGAACTCTGTCGATGGTGATGGTAGGAGACAGGCTCTCTGCCGCCAAAGGAATCGAGAAAGACCACTCTCCTTCACACAAGACCTCATCCTCTGCCCCGCCGGTACGGCGGCGGATCAGGTCGTTCAGATCGATCTCCAGCGCGTAATCTCCTCTGTTCAGCTGGTTACCAGTGGAGATGGTGGCGGAGAACTCCAGCAGCATCCGGGCTGCGCCCTCCCGGGTGATCCCGATACTGTCCAGGCCGTACCCAGCCCCACCATGCTGGCCCCCACTGGGGTCAGGGACGATCTCCGCACGCATCCTGTCAAAGGAATACTGGGCATCTCGGTCAAAGTCCCAGCCCGTCACGTCCAGCAATGCCCAGATCTGACTGCTGCCCACGGTGATACTGTCCACAGTGACGGTCACGTCCCCGCTGGTAACGCTCTCCCCCACTTTTCGGGTCAGGCCGTCGATCACCAGGGATTGGGATTCCGTCATCGAGCTGCCGGTCTCCTCCTCCCACTTCTGCTCAAACCACCACCAGAGGGTGGGACTGGCCACTGCCAGGACCGTGCCCGCCAGCGCCAGCGCCAACGCTGCGGCAATCAGCCCTGCCTTGGAAATACGGTATCTAAACGCTGCCTTCTCCTGTTTCGGCACATTGGCTACCTCCTTTCGCAGCTGCTCGGAGGCATGGATCTGCTCAAATGTCTCCCGATAGATGTTCTGCATGGCTCACTCCTCCCTCAGCTGTGCTTTCAGTTTCTCTCTGGCCCGGGCAAGCCGGGTCCGAACGGTGGAGGGCCTCAGGCCCAGCAGCTCCCCCACCTCCGCCGCTGTGTACCCTTCATAATAATAGAGATACAGCGGCAAGCGGTACTTGGCCGGTAGGGCCATGACCTCTGCATAGAGATTCTGGTGCTCCGGCGTATTGAACACCGGCTCCCGGCAGTCGTCCAGAGGCACCATCCGCCGTCTCCAGGGCGACCGCAGGGCATCCTTGCAGGCATTCACCGTCACCCGTACCAGCCAATGACGCAGCTGGTTATCATCGGGAAACGCCTGCCCGGACCGCCACAGCCGCAGCATGGCCGTCTGGGCTGCGTCCTCCGCGTCCGCCGGATTCCGGAGGCAGTTGAGCGCGATCCGGTACACCATATCCAGATGCTGCTCCGCCGCGGCGGTAAACTCTTTCTCTGTCATGGTCCGTCTCCTTGAAAAGCTTTTCACCTGTAAAACGAGAGCAGCCGCCAATTCGTCCCACGGGGAGAAAATTTTTGAAAAAAATTCCCCGTCCATTGGACGGGGAATTTCTCTCCAGTATTGTTATCGTCCCCACAAAAACAGTGTAGTTGTGCCCCAAAATGACGCCCCATTGAAGTGACCTTAAAAAACGTTCATGGGGCATCACAGCGGTTTCCAAAAGGCCAATCTGATGGTCCTCCAAAAGGATGTTTGGGAAGCCTTCTAAAACGGCGCAAAGTATTGAGAGACAAGGGGTTGGGGATGGATAATGGAGGTCCTCTCTATTATTTAGGGGAAAATAAAAAGGACCCAAGATAAGTAATTTACCTTGGGTCCTCACTATTTTTGCGTGCCGTTTTGGGGCACTACCGTACTGTTTTGCAGGGGACAGTAACATAGTGATGCTGGTAAATTACTATTTAGATAATAACATACGCAATGAAGAATCGCAAGATAGAATACGGATATCAGAACACGGTAAGGATACTATTTTTTATTCCCCTAAATCAATTATATCGAAAAATAAGAATTACGTTATAAATTTTTGATGGTTTATGGAGGTGTACGTTGATGTTTAACAGTTACATTACCCGCGGTGTTGCTGCGGCGCTTGGTGAGTCGGATGGCGGACAAATCCCTTACACTGGAGAAGTCTCCCTTCCGCCCTGCTGCCATTGCACATCCGCAAAACCTGAGCAGTCTCAAAAAGAGCCGCACGGATGCGGAGTTCCAAGCGGCTTATGATGTGGTACTGGAGATTGTGGAACCTTTCTCTGATTTGAGCCGTGAGGAGCAGTTAGAGGGAAGCGCAGTTGCCTTACGTCGGATGGTTGACAGATGGAAGGTCACATACACCTCCTCGGTGGACCATTACAACGGCCCCTACGACTATTTTGTGGCAGGCGTGTCCTCCCTGTACCGGCTATACCCTGGCTGCTGGGCTGTGCCTGAATATGTTGGGCATCCCTTATGAGTATGTGAATGAGAACCAGTGATGCCATCAGTGGTATCGGGTTCCTATGGTGGAGGGCTCCTACTGGATTTGCGCCGCATACAGCCTACAGCCTTTGCTGCGGGCTGTATGCGGCGCCCTATCAGCATCCTTATTTTTATCCATCAAGCAGGGTCTCTAGTTAACGGATGGACGCTCTGTTTTTTATCTGGCAACTACAACTTGTGGTTGAGATTATTTTCAAATTCTGTTATCATAGAGGAAAACAGATGTTCGATAAGGTGTCGCGCTGATTGCCAAACTATTCGGCATAAAAAACGAAAGATAGACGATTGAATGATAATTTTTGACCTGGAATGGAACCGGGGGGATGACACGAAATCCCTGGATGAAATCCTGCAAATCGGTGCAGTCAAGATTGAAGGGCTCGGACGGCCCGTTCTGGATTCCTTCAATATCTATATCCGGCCGCGTGTCCATAAGGTGTTTGGGCCAGGGGCAAAGAATTTACCGGACCTGCAAAAGTCGATTGATTCAGATGTGGACTTTCCTCAGGGGCTGTCCAAGTTTTTAGCGTGGTGCGGTAAAGAGCGGGAATTTGGTGCCTGGGGAAGCGAGGGCTTCAAGGCCCTCAAACAGAACTGCGAATACTGGAAACTTCCTGTTCCAGCCTTTCAGAAGAAATACAACCTGCAACAGGCGTTCGGCCATGTCATTGGAGAGGACAGCCGGCAGGTTGCATTGCAGAGCGCCATCGAAACCTGCAGGATTCCAATACAAGACACCTTTCACAACGCACTGCACGATGCGACATATACGGCCGCAATTTCTGCTTGGATTACAGAAGAGTCTCTGACTTATCGGCTTTTAAAAAAACGAATAAGAAGAAAAATCCGGCTTCCACAATTCTCTATGGAGCAGTTTCCAATACAACCAAAATATCGAGTTAGCCCATACCTATCCATGCAAACAGTTTTGAATGCTAAAAGAGCCCGCCAGCCTAAGTGCCCGATATGCCAAAAACCGATGTGTGTCCACCGCTGGTCCGGTCCAATAGGCAACTGCTACTACTCCGCTGTGGGCTGTAAAGAGCATGGGAAGTTTCTTTGCCGGCTGACGGTATCCCAGTTGGAGAATGGTGAGTGGAGAGGGCGGATGTCCGTACCGGCCATCACGTCGGAGTTGAAGGAAACATATCAACGAGCACTGGAAAAAGGGACCATCAACTGCACAGGGAGTATCCACAAGAAGAAAAAGAAACGCTGGTACGGAAGATGCATTGCCAAGTTGGATATGGCAACGGCGCAAAACCGGGTTTAGAAGCCTTGCAGGCTTTCCCGCGGTTCCAAAGTTTAAAAGATAGAATCAAAATTGTGATTTTCCCATATAAGGAAAATCAGAAAATTGTAATACTTACTAAAGCGGTGGGAGGGTTGTTATGGCAGACAGGACAATGGGAGTTCAAAACAAGGCTATCGGAGCATTCAGTTCAGATACTTTGCCTGTAGATATTTTGGGTCGGGATGAACTCTTGAATCAAATAATGAACCTTCTGATAACCTTGTCAGAGGCCAAGAGTTCTTGTGCGTTTGCCCTAAACGGGAAGTGGGGAGCGGGGAAAACCTATATTGTTCAAAAGTTGGAATAATTGCTCCGGGTGTATGAATCAACAGGGAGTTTAATAGTTTTCCATTATAACTGCTGGCAGTACGACTACTATGAGGAGCCGTTGATGGCGATTATAGCCGCCATGCAGGACAGCATTGAGGAAAAAACAAATTTACTCAAAAAGGAAACGAGAGAAAAAGCAGAAAAAGTGCTGTCCATTACAAAGAACATCGCCAAGCAAACGGTTTTTTCCTTTGCCGAGAAAAAATTAGGGGTCGACCTTGAGAACATAGATAGTTTGATTGAAAAAGGAACAGAGGACAGTGAAAAGAAACAGACTACCCGCCATAGCACGGACTCGTATTATGATTTTAAGAAGGCCATAGATAAAGTAAGGCGGCAGATGTCCATTTTATCAGAAAGCGCGACGCTACTCATTGTGGTTGACGAGTTGGACCGGTGCCTTCCGGAATATGCTATCAAGGTGTTGGAACGGCTCCACCACCTGTTTTACGGTATTGAAAACACAATTGTTCTTGCCGCTCTTGATGGAGAACAGTTGGGACATACAGTAGAGCGCATATTTGGTGAGGGTACAAATTGTCGGGAGTATCTTCGCAAATTTCTGGATTTTGAAGTCATGGTAGACGTTGGAATCGTTCAAGGAGATTTTCTCAAAAAATATGACAGTTATGCTTCAATGTTTGATAGTAAATTACTTCCTCCGTGGACCGGACTTGGAAGATATTTTACTGAATTGTTCAGCGAGATGGATATAAGAACACAAGAACATCTCATAAAGAAGATGGAAACTATTCACCGCCTGTTGTTTAGAGGTGAAAAGAAGGATTATTCTTATTTATGCTTTGAACTTTTAATGGCCGTCCATAACTATTATGCCCCAGGGACTACACGCGCACCGATATTTTATCAGGACAGTAGAAATATGGAGAACTATAAACTTATTTGCGCAAAGGAAAGTTTACCACAAAATTTTGTCTCCTATGTCCAAGATAATTGGAAATTTTCAATCGCTGAACAGATTGTTATGGATACAAGGGATAGCAGACCACTCATTCATTTTCCAGAGGAGATAGATATTCCACGTCTTCTAATTTGCTATTCGGAGGACGTATATAATCACCGTTCCATGAGCGCTCTAAGCCGGAATTTTCCTCAAAGAAATAAATCAAGTGTACAGGATTTCAAAGAAGTCCAGCGACTGGTACAACTTATCAAATAGAATGCGACTTGATGGATTTTAGCACATATAGCGGTCTATTTAGAAATAGATATAAAAGGTGAAATATGAAAAATTTCAGTTTAAACCCTACCGAAGAAAACGCACTTGACTTGTTAGGAACAAACCCTATTGGGCGCACCGAAGATGTCCTTCGATTTGTTGAACTGCTTTCAAACATGGAAGATACCTGCTACTCTGTTGCTCTGAATGGGGAATGGGGGGCGGGGAAGACATTCTTCGTGAAACAAGTTAAATTGATTCTGGACGCATATAATCCGCAGACGGATATACCTGAGGAAACGCACTATAAAGTGCAGAATGTTATCCAGAACCGAATTCATGTCCCAGATAGTTATACGTCCGTATACTATGATGCCTGGGCTAATGACAACCATGAGGACCCATTGCTGTCTTTAATTTATGCGGCAATACGTAGTGGACAGAGTGACTACACACCAGAGAGGGAGCGTAGCCTATGTAATGCTGCGTTGGGGATTGTAGACCTTCTGGCAGAAAAGAACATATCCACAACTCTTCAAGCACTACGAGGAAATGGAAAGTTGGAGGGTATACAAAAAGAAACCGACCTAAGAAATTTGGTTCACGAGTTTATCGATTCCTTGATAGCGGAACATGGAAACCGGCTTGTGCTCTTTATTGATGAACTGGACCGCTGTAAACCTGATTATGCAATTCGTTTCCTGGAGAGAATCAAGCATTATTTTGATGATGAAAGGGTTACTTTCGTCTTCTCTGTAAGCCTGTCACAGTTGCAGTGGACGGTAAAAAGTTATTATGGCTCGGGGTTCAATGCAACAAGGTATCTAGATAAATTCTTTGACATTCAACTTACACTTCCGCATGTAGACTATAACCGATTCCTCAACCAAAGATTGAAAATGTGGCCGGATTCTCTCGTTTCATTAGTTGGCATGGAAGTGATGAAATACTTCAACTTCTCTTTGCGGGAAACTGAGCGTTACATTCGGCTCCTAAAAATCATTGAGCATGCGGCAAAAAATATGAGCGAAGGATTCGAGGAACAAAACGCCGTGTTATTCTCGGCAACATATTTTGCGCCTATCATGGTGGGACTACAGATGTGCGATATGAAGGCGTATAGTGCTTTTGTCACCGGTAAGGATTCTGGCCCTATGAAGGACATTCTTACCAATTCCGATGTGGTGCTTCATAGTCGCCTCCTTTTAAAAAGCAGTGAAGAGTGCAAAAAAAATGGAATAATAAATGACCATACAGGAAAACAAGTGGGGACAGTCATTGATAGACTGGAGGTGGCCTACAAAGCCTTGTTTGGCAGAAATTATCCCGAATATGGGCAAAGCATGACAATCGGTCAGATGTCGTTCACAGAGAAAGTAAGGATTAGTGTCGAACGGGTCGCTTCGATATTGTCTCCATTTGAAGAGTATGATATTGATTGAGCGGAGTGACTTGGAGTCAGTCATTTCATTTTGGAAACTGAAAAATGGCGATAAAACTATTTTGATGTTTTGTGATTTATAGTTCAATTGCCGATAAACATTTTTGTGCTTTCCAATTTTTAGGTTAACTGAAAGGGCGCCTATGCGGGCGCCCTTTTTTTAGGATGATTCTTCTCTGAGATTTCTTACGATGGCTCGGGTGGAATATTGGCCTCCAATTATTTTTTAATCTCGGGAATAATCTTCCCTTCTGCGGTCACATACATATAGGGCGGCCTTCGGACAGGAGGATGTTGTGAGCCCTCCTACTTTAGCACCCTTGTCTCTCCACTGTATTAACAGAACTAGCCTGTATTTGCATCCACAAAAAACAAATGGATAACTGATAGGTGCTGCAAAACGATATAAAGGAGAAATCGATATGTTTAAAATGAATACAACCCATTTTGTTTCCAATCCTCTCAAAGCCTTGAATCCCAAGGGATTTGCGCATACTGTAGGAATACAAAGCCGATTTAGGAGACTTGTGTTGAACTCGAAAAACTCATTTTAATTCGTTTAAAAACGAGAAATAAATGGATTTAATTGAAGGCATTATGTTATCGTCCCTACAAAAACAGTATAGTTGTCCCCCAAAATGACCCCCCATTGAAGTGACCTTAAAAAATCGTTCATGGGGCATCACAGCGGCTCCCAAAAGGCCAATCTGATGGTCCTCTAAAAGGATGTTTGGGAAGCCTTCTAAAACGGCGCAAAGTATTGGGAGACAAGGAGTTAGGGGGCAGATAATGGAGGTCCTCTCTATTATTTAGGGGAAAACAAAAAAGGACCCAAGGTAAGTAATTTACCTTGGGTCCTCACTATTTTTGCGTGCCGTTTTGGGGCACTACTGTACTGTTTTGTGGGGTACAGTAACAAGTATGGAAGTTCGATTACTTCAGCTCGACCTTGGCGCCAGCCTCTTCCAGCTGAGCCTTCAGAGCCTCGGCGTCCTCCTTGGAAGCACCCTCCTTCAGGGTCTTGGGAGCGCCCTCGACAGTAGCCTTGGCCTCGGCCAGGCCCTGGCCGGTGATCTCGCGGACAACCTTGATGACCTTGATCTTGGCAGCGGCGTCGAAGCCGGTCAGGACCACGTCGAAGGAGGTCTTCTCCTCAGCGGCGGGAGCGGCAGCGCCGGCAGCGGGAGCAGCCATAGCGGCGGCGGACACGCCGAACTCCTCCTCCAGAGCGTGCACCAGCTCGCTCAGCTCCAGAACGGTCAGGCCCTTGATCTCTTCGATCATAGCGGTAACTTTCTCAGACATTGTAATAGCCTCCTAATTGTAAAATTTAAAAGTAAGAACTTGCCGCCTCAATTACTCAGCGGCGGGGGCAGCTTCCTCAGCAGCGACAGCCACGGGCTCGCCGCCCTTTTCGGCGATCTGCTTCAGGACCACAGCCAGACCGGTAATGGGAGCCAGCATAGTACCCAGGAACTGGGCGCGCAGAACGGGCAGAGCGGGGATGGAAGCCAGAGACTGGATGGTCTCCAGAGAGACGGGCTTGCCGTCCATAAAGCCGCCCTTGATCTCGAACTTGTCGTTCAGCTTCTTGGCATAGTCGCTCATGACGCGGGCGGGAGCGACTACATCCTCCTCACACAGAGCCAGAGACGTGGTGCCGTTGAGCAGATCGTCCAGCTCGTTCAGGCCGGTGTTGTTGAAGGCAAAGCGGAGCAGGGTGTTCTTGACAACGGCGTAATCGACGCCGTTCTCCCGGCACTCTCTGCGCAGCGCGGTGTCCTCCTCAACGGTGATGCCCTTGTAATCCACGAGCACGCCGGCGGAAGCTTTCTGGATCTTCTCAGTCAGCTCGGCCACGATGGCCTGCTTTTCAGATAAGACCTTTGCGTTAGGCATTCTAGTGTTCACCTCCAGGAAAATTGTCGGTGCGTTCAAAAAAAGGAACCGTCCCTGTGCGCAAAGACACAGGGACGGATAGCAAATCAAGTTTGCCGCCCTCGGCAGGATTTATGGCTCATGCCACCTGCTGTCTTTGGAACGCATCTGGTATTATATTTAATTCTCGACGATTTGTCAAGAACTAAATAACAGATTTCCCCAGATCCCACAGGACCGGGAAAAAGGCCCGAAAAAAACGGAGGTTTTTTCCGGTTCTTCCGCCTGCGGCGGAAGACGAAAACCGAATCATTTTGCCGCAACATGTGTGCGGCGAAAATTCATCGTCCCGCGCACCGGGGTGCGCACGCCAGTGACCACGTCGGGCCCCAACAAAAGCCCAGCTTTTGTCGGAAAAGGAAAAACAAACGGAGCGGTATCCGGTTTCACCACAGGCAGAAACGGATGAAGCGCAATTTGTTTTGACGCGGCGATGGGGTGTTCGGAGGAGAGCCAGCTCCCCTCCGAACAGCCTCAGATCATCTTCGCCGTGTTCATCTTCACGCCGGGGCCCATGGTGGACGCGGCTACACAGCTGCGAATATACTGGCCCTTGGCGGAGGCAGGCTTCGCCTTCACGATGGCGCCCATCAGCGCGTTATAGTTCTCAGTCAGCTTCTCGGGGCCGAAGGACACCTTGCCGATGGGGCAGTGGATGATGTTGGTCTTGTCCAGGCGGTACTCGATCTTACCGGCCTTGACCTCCTGCACGGCCTTGGCCACGTCGGGGGTGACGGTGCCGGCCTTGGGGGAGGGCATCAGGCCCTTGGGGCCCAGGACCTTACCGAGGCGGCCCACCAGGCCCATCATGTCGGGGCTGGCAACAACCACGTCGAAGTCGAACCAGTTTTCCTTCTGGATCTTCTCCACCATATCCATCTCGCCCACGTAATCCGCGCCGGCCTCCCGGGCAGCGTCGGCCTTGTCGCCCTTGGCGAACACCAGGACCCGGACGGTCTTGCCGGTGCCGTGGGGCAGCACGATGGCGCCGCGGACCTGCTGGTCAGCGTGACGGGAGTCCACGCCCAGCTTCACATGGAGCTCAACGGTCTCGTCAAACTTGGCGCTGGCAGTCTTGCAGATCAGCGCCATGCCGTCAGCAGCGTCGTACAGCATGGTCTTGTCGATCTGCTTGGCACTTTCCTTATATTTCTTGCCTCTAAACAATGTTACTTCCTCCTCATAGTGGTTCTTCGGAAATGAATCCTCCCACTGTATGGTGCGGCCCCACGGGCCGCTCGCTGTTTGAAACGGTCTGTGAAAGCCGGGCTCAGTCGCCGACGACGACGCCCATGGACCGGCAGGTGCCGGCGATCATGCTCATGGCGGACTCCAGGCTGGCCGCATTCAGGTCCTTCATCTTGATCTCAGCAATCTTCTGGATGGAAGCCTTGGAGATGGTGGCCACCTTGGTCTTGTTGGGCACGCCGGAGCCGGACTCGATGTTGCACTCCTTCTTGATCAGGACGGCCGCGGGGGGCGTCTTGGTGATGAAGGAGAAGGAGCGGTCAGCATACACAGTGATGACCACGGGGATAATCATGCCCATGTCGTTCTTGGTACGCTCGTTGAACTCCTTGGTGAAGGCGGCGATGTTCACGCCGTGCTGGCCCAGAGCGGGACCAACGGGGGGCGCGGGAGTTGCCTTGCCTGCGGGGATCTGCAGTTTCACATAACCAGTAATCTTCTGTGCCACGGAGTAGCACCTCCTAAATCTATGAATGTGGTGGCGGCACGGGGCCGTCTTTGGCGGGGCAGTTCAGCCCCTCCCACTTTTCCGCCGGAATGTCCGGCGGGCCGGCGCCCTGGGGCGCCCGGCAGATATTCGATCAGTCCTGGACCTCGACCTGGTCCAGCTCCAGCTCCACCGGAGTCTCGCGGCCGAACATGGAGACCATCACGCTGACTCGATTCTTCTCGGGCTCGATCTCCTCCACCACGCCGGTAAAGCTGGCCAGTGGGCCGTCCACGATCTTCACATGGTCGCCCACATTGTATCTGACCACGATCTCATGCTTTTCCATGCCCATGGCCAGAACCTCCTCCTCCGTGAGGGGGATGGCTTTGTTGGCGGAGCCCACGAAGCCGGTGACGCCGCGGACGTTCCGCACCAGATGCCAGGTATCGTCAGTCATGACCATCTTGATCAGCACGTAGCCGGGGAATACCTTCCGTTCCACCTCTTTGGTGGCACCGGAGTCCGTGACCTCTGTCACCGTCTCCATGGGGACCTCGATCCGCAGGATCATGTCCTCCATTCCGCGGCCTGTGACGAACTTTTCAATGCTGGTCTTAACGGCGTTCTCGTAGCCGGAATAGGTATGCACCACATACCACTTCGCGCTCTCTGACATGTTTCTACCTCAATCAGGCGAACAGGCTGAGGATCATCTGGACAGCGGTGACCATGACAAAGTCAAAGATCCAGATGCACACGCCGATGGCCAAGGAGCACAGCAGCACGGTGCCGGTGTTTTTCATCACGGTCTTCCGGTCAGGCCAGACGACCTTCTTCAGTTCGCTTTTCATTTCGCGGAACCACTGACCGCGGCTTCTTTTCTTCTTGACTTCTTCTGCCATAACGTTTACACGCCCTTTCTCATCATTCGTGACCGTTTACTTAGTCTCGGTATGGAGCGTGTGCTTCTTGCAGAAGGGGCAGTACTTGTTGAGTTCCAGCTTGTCCGGAGTGTTCTTCTTGTTCTTCATGGTGTTGTAGTTTCTCTGCTTGCACTCGTTGCATCTCAAAGTGACCTTCACGCGCATCTAACGGCACCTCCTTATTATTGGGGCTCTCTCTCCGGCGGACCGGGAGAGTCCCGATTGCCTCCCTGCAGCTTGGCGGGCAGACCTCCATGGCTGAAAAGCGAAAAAAGCGCATGAAAAGAAAACCCTTTTTCACAGGTAAGAATGATTGTAACACAGGTCAAGGCGCCGGTCAACCTCTTTTTGAAAAAAATGTCAGGTTTTTTCCGCCTTGCGCGGCCTGCCCCGATGTGGTATCCTGTGGGCAGGCAAAACGCGCCATACCGGCGTTTATTCTTCCCTGGAAAGGAGACCACCATGCGCATCATGGCCATCGACTACGGCGACGCCCACACCGGCATCGCCATCTCCGACCCCACCGGCCTGCTGGCCGGCTTCACCACCGTCATCAACGCCTACCGCCCGGACCGGGTGACGGAACAGATCGCACTTCTGGCAAAGGAGCACAGGGTGGAACGGCTGGTGCTGGGGCATCCCATCAACATGGACGGCACCCGCGGGCCCCGCTCGGAAAAGGCCCAGGCCATGCGGCAGCTGCTGAAGGAGACCACCGGCCTGCCGGTGGTCCTGTGGGACGAGCGGCGCACCACCATCGACGCTCACCAGATCCTGATGAGCAGCGGCAAGAACGCCAAGAAGCGGAAAAAGGTGGTGGACGCTGTGGCGGCATCGCTGATTCTAGAGGGCTACCTCACCTATTTAAAAACGCACCCGGAGGGATAATGGCAAGCGGTCCCGGACGTACCAGCGTCCGGGACCGCTTGCACATGTCCCTCATTCCGCCGCCTCTTCCGCACAGGCGGGTACAAGCGCCGCGGAGGGCACCAGCAGCTGGAACAGCCGCCGCACCAGCGGACCGCAGAAAAAGATCTGCCAGAAAAACGCCATAGGAAAATTGCAGACCACCGTCTGGAGCCAGGAGGGCACCAACTCGATCCCCGGCTGCTGGAAGATCACCGTAGCCCATAGGCTCATGGCCGGACACATGACGCACACCGTCATGGCGGACCGGGCCAGAACGGCGGCAAAGGGCCACTCCCGGGGCACTGCCAGCCGTGCCGCCAGGCGGGCGGCCAGGGGTTCTCCGACAACTGTGCTGGTCAGGAAGCACAGCGCAAACATCAGCGGCAGCTCCCGCAGGGCGTTCAGGATCCCGGCGTTTGTAAGACCGCCGTTCCGCAGGCCTGTGTTGTACATCTCCATGGCCAGCACCATGAAAAAGGACATCAGCAGACCGAAGATCACTTTCTGTACAGTTGTTTTTGGCATGATGATCGAAACACTCCTTGTCCTGAGCAGAAAAAGAGGGCGCAGCCTATCGCTCCATAGACTACGCCCAGCGGACTTATTTCTATCTCAGTATTTGTTTTTCCACGATGGGATTTCCATTTTATGATAGCATCTCACGGCAGTCCGCATAATAGGCACCTCTGGAGAAAATTCTCCCTGCAAACACCGGGAGATTCCGGCAGGTTGTACAAGTCTGCCCCCGTGCCGCTTCACCCAGCTGAAGCAGCTCAGCGTTTCAGCTTCAGGAGCTTCTGGATCAGTTCGTCCCGCCGACGGCTGAATTTGTTAAGCAGGTACGCGCCCCTTGCCACAAAAAACAGCGCGGCCAGAAGTCTCGGCTCCTGAAAGCCCAACCGGGCGAACAGGGGAACGCTGAGGGCCGCCACCGCTGCCAGGGCCACCGCCATCACAGTACCCACCCGCAGCAGAAGTCCGGCGGTGGACACGGACTGGAAATACTGCTCCCAACGCTCTCCCTCTATATGCCCCAGCTTGTGGGCCAGCCAGAAGATACCCAGCAGCAGCGCCACAAATAACAGTCCGGCGGCCACCGTCAGCACCTGGCACAGCACTGCGTAGCCCAGCAGTCTGGTGAACGACATCCCGGCAGACCAGGCCCGGTGGAAATAGAGTCCCAGCAGCGCCGCCGCTCCGGCGCAGGTCAGCAGGCCCCACACCAAATAGATCCTCTCCTGGTACTGTCTGAATCGCCAAAAGCCCTTCACGCCCCCCCAGACGAGCGTCAGGGACAGCAGCGCCATCCAGGCCGGATCATCCTGGAGCAGGCAGACGGCGGAGAGCAGCTGGCTCACCAGCACCACCGCGTTTCCCGCCCGGAGTCCGGCGGCCGCCTCCACCTCCCTGTCCCGCTCATCCCGGACCAGATGCAGGTCCCGCACCTGTTTCAAATCTTCGCTTCGATCCATACGTTCTCCTTTTCCAGAGGGCCGGCGGCCTCACATCCGTTTTTCATAGTAGACCTCAGCCCCCAGCAGGGCGGCAAAAGCCCCGATGGTCACAGCGTCCAGCGTGATGGTCACCGCCAGAGCTGCCGGGATCCGGCTGATTCCATAGACCACCAGGGCCGCAAGACTCACGATCCAGCAGCCGTTAGCCACAATCCGGTAGGCCAGCCAGGCGCTTTTCCGGCTGACGGCCTGGTCCCGCTCATCCACCCGCGGGAGCCTGGACTCCCGGGACAGAGACCACCACAGATCGAAGCCGCCAGCGGCCAGCAGGAGCACCAGGGCGATCAGCCATTTCGTCTGGAATCCCGTCACCGCCAGGACCACGCCGCAAGCCACCGCCAGAGCCAGACTGAGGATCCCGGCAGCAAAATTCCGCTTATTATAAATGCGCATCTCATTTTCACCCCTTGAACTCATAGTAGAAATCGCTGGCGATCCGGGTGATCCAGCCCACGATAAACAGCACCATGCAGGGAACAGCCGTCTGGATGTAGACTTCCTGTTCACCTGACCGCCACCAACCGATGAAGCACCCGGCCAGTATGACGAAGTTCAGGCAAAACAGCACCCGGAACGTGAGGGCCCGGCTGCGGTACGTGTTGTACCTGGTGCGCTCGTCCCGGTCCTCGTCCCGGTCCTGCCGGGCCTTCTCCCGGTCCAGGCTCCGGAGAATGCCGCTGATTCCGCTGAGGACCATGAACGTTGTCAGCACGGCGTCCTTCAGGTCGAACCGCTCCCAGCCCACGAACAAACAGGTGCCCGGCAGGGCCAGGCCCAGCAGCAGAGCTCCCACGCCGGCCCAAAATTTCTTCTTGTAATAAATTCTCATTGCACAGTTTCCTCCTTACGCTTCGCCGGAACCGCCGTTGCACCGGTACAGAAGGTCCCAAGTCCCGCCGTCACCACCACCGCGGCCACCGCAGCCAGACCAATCCGCTGCCGGTCCGCCAGACAGATGTACAAGATCAGCCCCACGCCCAGCATCAGTTCCAGAATTCCGCAGGCCATACGGCCCTTATGTCCATTCCTCATTTTCCCGGTCCTCCTGTTCCTTGTTCTCCGCCAGGCAGTACAGGTCCTCCACCGTGATGCGGAACACCAGCGCCAGTCGGTACGCCAGCAGCAGGGACGGGTTGTACTGCCCCTTCTCCAGGGAGATGATGGTGCGGGAGGACACGTGGACCAGATCCGCCAGCTGCTGCTGGGTCATGCCTGCCTCGGTCCGGAGCTCCCGTACACGGTTTTTCATGGTCTCTCTCCCCTTTCCATAAATGTGAAGGGCCCTTCTCGTGAAGCGTCTTTCACATGAAGGATACTTCATATTATACACAGGCTTCCACACTTGTCAAGTCCCTGCTCCGGTTTTCTTTCCGAATGCAAAACACGGACGGAGCCGCAGCTCCGTCCGTGTTATTTCTGCTCCCAGAGATAGGGCTCAAACAGCCGCCCCAGCCGCTTCACCGCCTGGTTGGCGCCGCCGCGGATCACCACGTCTCCGCAGCCCTCCTGCGTCGTCAGCACCACGCTCCGCTCCATGCCCAGATCCTGCTTCAGCCGCTCCAGCATGGCCTCACGTGAGGCGGATCGCTCATAGATCTTCAGGTAGCTGTATCCGGGATACTCCGCCGCAGGGTAGAACCGCACCTTCACCTGTTCCAACAGGCCCGCCTCCCCCAGTGCGTCATACAGCGCCTGCATCCGCTCCGTCAGATCAATGCCCATGAGGTACACAATGGGGCAATCCTTGTAGTAGCTTCTGCTCACATAATTCCGGTAGGGGGATGTCCGCAGCTTCTCAAAGATCGCCCGCTCCGTCTCGTGGTGGAATTCCCCGTAGTAGATCATCAGGTTATCATCCAGTACACCGTTGAGAAAGCAGTGAATGCCCTGGGCCCGGAACACCGCCTCGCACCGCAGGGCCAGCTCCCTGGGCAGGACGCAGGCATGGAGATACCGCTTCTTCTCCATGTCGTACAGCGCCGCGCCGTCCATGACGATGACGGGCAGGCGGAGCCGCAGGTCCCGGGTGGCCTCCCGCACAGAGGCGGGTGTGCGCATGGTGGACAGGGTGAACTGCATCCCGTCGTCCAGCATCCGGTTCAGGCTCACCCGGCTGTACGGTGTCAGCGTCCCCTGCTCCGTCAGCAGCAAGCCGTCCAGGCCGGAGACGAACAGCACGTCCCGCCGCTTCCGGCGGGGCAGCTGGAAGGCGTTGACGGCGATGCCCACCGCGATGCCCACCAGCGTCTCCGACGCCCGGTACCAGGCGAAGATCCAGGGGCTGGCATCCGTCACATGGGTGACGGTGATGCTGAGGAACACGATGCCTGAGAGGGCCGCCGCATTGGAGGACTTCAGCACCACGGCGATCCACAGGTTGGGCACGGTCACCGCAGCGATGACGATGTAGCCCACCAAAGTCCCCTGGATATCCAGGGCCATCTCCAGCAGCAGCGTGGCGATGCCGAACACAGAGCCGATGGCTGTGCCCACAATCCGCTGGATGGCCATGCGCTTCGTATCTTCCGCATAGGGCTGAACGCACAGCAGCGCCGCGATGGAGGAATAGATGCGCATATCCTCCCGGTCCACGGCCATGGACACCAGCAGGCAGATCAGCACTGCCGCCGCGGTTTTGACCATCCGCATTCCGATGGGCGGTACGGTGTGGTCCGTCATAAACGACCTCCTCTCTATATCAGGGCTGATCCTGCACGGCCTCCTCCGGCGGCTCGTCCAGCTGCCAGGGACCGTGGATCAGATTCTGAAAACTGTGCATGGCGACCGCGAAATAGAATCCGCCCACAATCCACTCGTCCGTGACGAAGCAGCCGTCCACCTACCTCCGCCGGGCCACCGTGCCGTCCCACTGGTACTCAAACGCCTGCCGCTTCCGGCCGAAAGACCAGAATACCGGCACATTGCCGAAATCGTACAGGCGATGGAAAATGGGCGGAATCCCCAGCGATGCCATAAATGTGATGTACAACGACCCGTGGAAGTGCGAGAGATGGGTGATGGATCCGGGCAGGCAGCCGAAGTAGTCGCTGACCTGCAGGGCCCACACCAAGAATTTCAGCAGCAGACCCGGCGCCAGATGGAACGCGCCGGCCAGCGCACCGAAGGAGGTGTCCTCCAAGACGTTCTTCACCTCCTGGACTTTGGCATTGAACCGCTGATAGACCACGTCCGCCGTGTCCGATGGGTCGAACCGGAGCTTGATGACCGTGTCCGGGGACATCTCCTTTTTGACGGTCATGTTCACCTCGATCTCCCGGTCCCGGGCACAGGTCCGTTCGCACATAGACCGCCAGCCGCACGTGCAGCAGGCCGAAGTGCTCCATCCCCGCCGCCCGCTTCTGTGTGATATCCTGTTCTGCTCGGGCGATCTCCACTGCGTCCCGGATATAGTTCTGGGCGATGTTCCGGGTCTTCATCAGATAGGGCGACACAGCGAAGATGCAGGACAGGCTCCGAAGCAGGTGGCCGTCGTCCCGGTCCCCAAAGCGGCGGACGCACTCCCCCCCTCCGCCGGATACCGGCGCCGCATAGCCAGCGAACAGTACGGCAGTACCTCCATACAGCACAAGGCGCTGGCCTCCGGCAGCCAGTCATGGACAGGCCAGCCCACTTTCTGCCGGTCCTCCACAACGATGTGGTACAGCATAGGCAGGCTGAACAGAAACCACAGCGGCACCTGGAGGGCACCCGGCCGGTGACGGCGGCGGTGCAGAGCACTGCCGCCGGCGCGTTGACGTGCGGAAGTCAATAGACCACATGCTTCGTTTTCATTGTGCCTTTATTCTACCATTCTTCCAGGATTTTGCAAGCGTATGCGGAAAAAGGCGCGCCACGAGTCAGCGGCGCGCCCGGTCTCTCTTCACTTCAGTCTTTTACAGTACCGTCTGCATGGAACACCGGCAGCTTTTCCAGAAACTTGATGTCACTGCGCTCTGCGGCCTCACCCTCCGCCAGGACGGCCACTCGGCCGGTGACGGTGCCGCCCGCCAGGGCCACCAGCTGTTCCATGGCGTGAAGGGAACCGCCGGTGGAGATCACATCGTCCATCAGCAGGATCCGCTTGCCCCGGATCAGCTCCGCATCGTCCCGGCCCAGATACAGCCGCTGGGTTCCCGCGGTGGTGATGGAGGTGTCTTCCACGTGGATAGGATCCGGCATATATGCCTTGGGACCCTTTCGTGCGATGAAATACTTCTTCGCACCGGACTGGCGGGCCATCTCATGAATCAGGGGGATGCTCTTGGCCTCCGCCGTCAGCATGTAGTCATAGTCCTCCGCCGGGACCAGCTTCAAAAGCTCCCGGGCGCAGGCCACAGTCAGCTCCGCATCGCCGAACACGATAAACGCGCCGATGTACAGGTCATCCGTCACTTTGCAGATGGGCAGGTCCCGGCGCAGGCCCGCCACGGTCATGGGATACGTCATATCAGGTGCCTCCTCTTTCTCATTCCCTCAGGTGGATGGTGCCCGGGAGGCACCGTACATTATTATATAATCTGCGCGGGAAAAGTCAAGAAGGCTCTGTGCCGCCTGCTGACCGGGCCCAGCAGGCCCTTCCCGGAGGAACGCCCCGCTTCCTCTCCGTATCCGCTACGGTAGTCCCTCTCTTTATGAAAGCTGCTTTCACCTATATCATCGGAAAACGGGAGAGAATCGTTGCGCGGATCAGAAAATTTTTCGAGAAAAAGGGCCGGCGGGAGACCGCCGGCCCCTTGCCGCTTATTCCACAGTGATGCCCTTTTCCGCAAAGGCCGCCAGCAGGCGGTCCATGTCGGAAGGGATGGAGATGGGTTCTCCCGCGGCCTTGATGGCGTTGGCCACGTCCTTGAGGCCGTTGCCGGTGACCACACTGACCACCGTGTCATCCTTGCCGATGACGCCCTGCTCGCAGAGCTTCTTCACGCCGGCGGCGCCAGTGACGCCGGCGGGCTCTCCGAACACGCCGCAGGTCCGGCCCAGCAGCTTCTGTGCCGCCATGATCTCCTCGTCGGAGACGTTCACCACGATGCCGTCGGACTCCCGAATGGCCATCAGGGCCTTGTCCGCGTTCCGGGGCACGCCCACGGCGATGGAGTCCGCCAGGGTGTTCTCCTCCATGGGCTCCCAGGGCTTGTTCTCCGCAATGGCCCGGTTGATGGGGCAGCAGCCCTCCGCCTGGGCGGAGATCAGCCGGGGCAGGCGGTCAATGAAGCCAATGGCATACAGGTCTTTCAGGCCCTTCCAGAGGCCGGCGATGGTGCAGCCGTCGCCGACGCTGATGGCGATATAGTCCGGCACCTGCCAGGAGAGCTGCTCCATGATCTCCAGGGCCACGGTCTTCTTGCCCTCGGAGAGGTAGGGGTTGATGGCGGCGTTGCGGTTGTACCAGCCCCAGCGGTCAATGGCTTGCTTGGACAGTTCAAAGGTCTCCTCATAGCTGCCCTGGACGGAGATGACCGTGGCGCCAAAGGTCATCAGCTGGGCCACCTTGCCCTTGGGAGCCCGGGAGGGGACGAAGATGTAGGTCTTGAGGCCTGCCGCTGCGGCGTTGCCCGCGAGAGAGCTGGCGGCATTGCCGGTGGAGGAGCAGGCGATCACCTTCGCCCCCGCCTCCCGGGCCTTGGCCACCGCCATGGCGCTGGCCCGGTCCTTCAGACTGGCGGTGGGGTTCTGGCCGTCGTCCTTTACCCACAGGCGCTTCAGGCCCAGCTGCTCCGCCAGGCGGGGCTCCTCGTACAGGGGACTCCAGCCCACCCGCAGGGGGGTGTTGGGCGTGTCCTCCTCCACAGGCAGCAGCTCCCGGTAGCGCCACATGGTATGGTCCTGTCGGGCCGCCAGCTTTTCCTTCGTCAGCCGGGTCTTGATGTAGTCATAATCGTAGATGATGTCCAGAATGCCGCCGCATTCGCAGTTGGTCAGATCCGGCACAGCGTCGTAGGTCTTGCCGCACTTGACGCATTTGCCGTACAGAACGTGTTTCATAGCGTTACTCCTCTTTTGACGTTTCCTCCTCCAGAAGATTCTCAAGAGCCACCCGGGTAGCTTCGATCACAAAGGCGGAAAACGTACATTCTGTTCCACGAATCGCCTCCTCCACCGCGTCAATAACGCTGTTGGGGAAACGAATCGTTTTGTTCGTTGTTGATTCTGGTTTAGGAATTTTGAATTTCCGCATAGCACACCTCGCCATATTTTTATATGACGAATCGTATTGCGTTATGCGCACGTTTATAATATTGCATATTGCATTACAATTTATAGTGCAATATAATACATATTATGGAGGTGGCGGATATGGAACGCGAAAATTTCCCCCAATATTATACGATTTTGTTCAACGGCATCGCCGACGCTCTGAAGGCCCTGGACCAGCAGGAGACCAGCCGGGCCTGGGATATTCTGGTCCGCATTCAGCAGGAGGCTGAGGATGCCTATATCCGCGCGGAGGAGACATAAATAAGCAGGGCGGGGCGGTTGCCCCGCCCTGCGGCGTTTTACAGGTCTTTCAGCAGCCCGGTGGCCTCGTTGAAAGCGTTGATCAGGTCGTCCAGGTCCTTGGCCTGCGCGTGGACGGTGTCCCAGGTGCCCTCCGTGTCGTACCACAGGGCGTTCAGCTCCTCCACGGTCTTGCCCTGCTGCTCCACCCAGGTGTAATACTTCAGGTTGTGGACCCGCTTGCGGTCCGCATAGGTCAGCTCCTGCATGTTGTCCAGCTTCAGCCCTAGCATGTGGAGTGCGTGGTCCATGGCCGCCTCATGGGCATTGTAGGCGCCATACTGGTCGTTCAGCTCCTGGATGCGGCTGCCGTACATGACGGCGGAGTCGGTGAGGACGGTGCCCACCACATCCCGCTCGGTGAACTCATAGTATTTCGCCATCTTGATGCAGCACAGCACGTTGGCGATGCCGGAGATGCCCAGCCAGGTGAGCTTCTCGATCAGCTCGTCGTCCAGGTGCAGCTCGTTCTTCAAATACGCCTGGCCCTCAGGGGTGTTGAACAGGCGCAGCAGCCGCTGGCTGTCCTCATCGTCGATGTCGATGACCATGTCGGTGTTCTTCACGTTGTGGATCCAGGGGATGTGCTTATCGCCGATGCCCTCGATCCGGTGGCCGCCGAAGCCGTTTTCCAGAATGGTAGGGCACTGGAGGGCCTCGCCCACCGCCAGCTTCAGATGGGGATACTTTTCCTTCAGCAGATCACCGGCGCTCATGGTACCGGCGGAGCCAGAGGTGAAAGCCGCGCCGGCGAACCGGTCACCGGGGCGCTTGATGGCCTCGTACACATCCGCCAGGGCGTTGCCGGTGACATTGTAGTGCCACAGGGGGTTGCCCATCTCCTCGAACTGGTTGAAGATCATGTACTGGGGATCCTGCTTCAGCTCGTTGGTCTTGTCGAAGATCTCCTTCACATTGGACTCGCAGCCGGGGGTGGCGATGACCTCGGCGCCGATCTCATGGAGCCAGTCAAACCGCTCCTGGCTCATCTCCGCCGGCAGGATGGCCACGCCCTGGGCGCCCAGCAGCCGGGAGTTGAAGGCGCCGCCGCGGCAGTAGTTGCCGGTGGAGGGCCACACGGCCTTGTGCCTGTTCACGTCGAACTGGCCGGTCACCAGACGGGGGGCCAGGCAGCCGAAGGAGGCGCCCACCTTGTGGCAGCCGGTGGGGAACCACTTGCCCACCATGGCCACGATCCGGCAGGGGACGCCGGTGAGCGCCGGGGGCAGCTCGATGTAGTTGGGCACCGCCTGGAACATTCCGCCGCTCTCCTTGGCCTCATTCTTCCAGGTGATGCGGAACAGGTTCAGGGGATCCACATCCCAGAGGCCCACGGTCTTCAGCCGCTCCCGGATCTTCTCCGGGATGGTCTCCGGGTGCTGCATCTGGGCGATGGTGGGGATGATGATGCGATTTTCCTTCGCCTTGCGGAGATTGTGCTCCAGGCCCGTCTTGTTGATGGTCAGATCAATCATACTTACTTGCCCTCCTGTTGTTTTGTGTCGATATAGGAATACAAAGTGTACTTGGAGATGCCGAAATACTTGGCGATCTTGTCGCCGGACTTGGTCACCAAAAACGCGCCGTTCTGATTCAGGAAGCGGATGGCCCGCACCTTGTCCTCCTTGTTCATCAGGGCCACGGGCTTGCCCACCAGGGACACCGACTGCTGGATCAGCTCCTCCAGCAGATCATTGACGTTGACGATTTTCTCCGGTTCCTCCTGCTGGGGTTCGCCGGTGGAGATCAGATCGTGGACCGCGCTCTCCACCATCAGCAGCTTGGAGATGTCGTAGTTGATGGCCAGAATGGCGGAGACCTTGCCCTTGCTGTTACGGATATAGACTGTGGAGGATTTGAGGATCTTGCCGTCCGGCGTCCGGGTCAGGTAGGCCAAATGGTCCCGAGGCGCCGGGTCATTGGTGGTCAGCTGCTCCACCACGACATAGGAGGCCCCGTCCCCCACCTTGCGGCCTGTGACATGGCCGTTGACAATATAGACAATGGGGTGTTCCGCATTCTGCGCGGACAAATCGTGAATCACAACCTCACAGTTTGGCCCGAACTGGGCCGCCAAGGCATCTGCAATCTGCTTGAGCATCTCCAGCCGGTTGCTCTCCAAGGGGATCACCTTCTCACTTTCCAGAGCGATATTCATATCTGCATCATACCAGCATCCAGCCGAGATTGCAATGTTTTAGCAAATATTTTTTTAGGTCTGCGAAAAAAGTGTTTGATCTCCGCCGGTCCCAAAAATCAGGCGGCATCCACGTCGTTTGCGGATGCCGCCTGATGCTCTGTCCACAGCTTTCTGCGCTTGGAAGCGGCCTGTCAACGCCCAAGCGCCGCCCGACAGTCAATCCTTCCCGACATACTCAAGGGGCTGGGAGACCGGCTTGGTCTTGCTGATGTATTTGCTCTCATAATCCCGGTAAATCCTCATGAACACACCGGACAGGGCCAGCAGTGCGATGGCGTTGGGGATGCACCAGAAGCCCGAGACAATATCCACAATGGTCCAAATCACCTGGGGCGTCTTCCCCAGAGCCAGGAAACCGGGAACCAGCCACAGGATGCGGATGGCGTACTTGAACACCTTGGACTGCTTTCCCTTGGGAAACAAATAGAAGAACGCGGATTCATAATTGATCTCCCACCCCACCATAGTGGAGAATGCGAACAACGCCAGAGGAATGGTAACCAGGAGCTTGCCGACCGTGCTGCCGTACGCTGTGGAAAAGGCGGCCATGGTCAGCGCCTCCGCCTCCAGGCCGGACTGCCAGATTTCAGGGCCCGCGCAGAGAATTCCGAGGGCTGTCATCGTGCATACCACCAGCGTATCCACGAATACCTCAAAGCAGCCGTACATCCCCTCCTTAAAGGGGTGATCGGTGATGGCGGTCGCATGGGTGATGGGCGATGAGCCGCAGCCCGCTTCGTTGGAGAAGGTCCCGCGGGCGGCGCCCTGCCGCAGCGCCAGCGCAACTGTGGAGCCCGCCAGACCGCCCACAGCGGGCATGGGTGCAAACGCATAGCGGAAAATCGCCGCAAAGGCGGCGGGCACATGTTCCAGATTTATGATGATCACGCCCAGCACTCCCACCACATAGATGAGGCACATGGCGGGGGTCAGCTTCTCGCAGAAACCGCCGATGGACTTGACGCCGCCCAGCAGAACCACGCCGCAGATGACGGCCGCCGCCACGGTGGTAATCCATGCGGGAATTCCCAGGCTGTTCTGCACAGCGGTGGACATGGTATAGGGCTGGGCGAACGCAGCGGTTCCCAGGCCGCCCAAAATGATAGTGACAGAGAAAATGACGGCCAGGGGTTTCCACTTTCTGCCCATTCCCCGCTCAATGTAGTACATGGGGCCGCCATAATAAACGCCGTCCTCTCCCTTGACACGGTAGTACTGGCCCAGCGTAACCTCAACGCATTTCGTCAGCATTCCCAGCAGGGCGACGACCCACATCCAGAACACGGCGCCGGGGCCGCCCACCACCATGGCGGTGGCCACGCCCGCGATGTTCGCCGTTCCTACGCAGCCGGCCAGCGCGGAGCTCACCGCCTGCAGCGGCGTCAGCGTTCCTTCCTTCCCTTTTGCGCCGCCGCCTTTTTTAAACATCTCGCCGGCAGTATTCTTTAAAATATAGCCGAACTTGCGAAACTGGAAAAATTTTGTCTTACATCCAAACAGCAGCCCAACGGCGGCCAGGAGGATCAGGACTGGAGCACCCCACAGAAAGCTGGAGATTGATTTCAAAATCTGTTCCATACGGTCCATTCTCCTTATCAATAATAATCAGATTTACTCCAATGCTATAACCATTCCTTTTAAATTCGTGATTTCTAGTCCGCGCTCTACTGAGTCAGCTCCCGGAGGATGCTGGCGAAGCCTCTGCATGCCTTTGTCAGCTGCTCAATTTCAATGTATTCATCCCGCACATGGGCCAGGCTCTCCAAAGAGGGGCCGTAGCCGATGCAGGGAATCCCGGCCTCGCCACAGAAGTGGCTGCCGTTTGTGCAGAAAGAGAAGTGAGAGATCGGCGCCTCGATTCCCGCTTTCTTCAGACCGGCCAGCGCCTTCTGCACATATTCATTGTCCTCATCAATGAGCCACGCCGGGAAATACCGCTTCGCGGCGATGGCCTCCCCGGTCCAGCAGACCTCCTTCCCCTCTGCCAGATAGGTCCGCGCCTTCAAGCCGGGGATCTTTTCCCTGGCGCGGGCGATTGCCTCCTCCACCTGGCCGAGAATCACGGCCTCGTTCTCCCCTGTCAGGGTCCGCCGGTCGAAGGTGGCCCGGCAGAGGGCCGGGACCACCGAGGCGCCCGGATATGGGGACGAGATGATGTCTGTCAGCTCCAGAATTCCTTTTCCCAGAATGGGGTGCTCGTTGGGGATGATCCGGCGGATCTCCTCGATCACAGCCATCATGTGGTAGACCGCATTAACGCCCTTGTCCGGATTCGAGGAATGGCAGCTCACCCCCTCCGTCTCCACAACCACCTCTGCGCGGCCTCTCTGACCGATCTTGACGGTGGTGGACGTCGCTTCGCCAATGATGACAAAGTCCGGCTTCGCCAGCCGGGTAATCTCCCGGGAGGAGACCCCCTCAAAACACTCCTCATGAACGGTGCAGGACACGCAAATCTCTCCGGCAAAGTCGCGGCCGCTGTCCTCGGCAAAGTGGGCAACCGCAGAGATCATGGCCGTCACGCTTCCCTTCATATCCGATGTGCCCCGGCCGTAAATCCGCCCCTGGTCGATTTCGCCGCCAAAGGGGTCGTGGGTCCACTCGTCGGCGTCGATCACATCCACATTGTCAATGTGGCCATCCAGAAGGATGGTCTTTCCCGGTCGGCGGCCCCGCATCCGGCCCAGTACGCTGCCGTACCTGTCGATGAGCACCTCGTCGAAACCATACTCTTCCATCTTGCGCTTCATCAGCTGGGCCACTTCCCGTTCCTGCCCGGAGGGACTGGGGATTCGAACAGCCTGTTGGCAAAACTCAATCAGCCGCTGGTCTCTGTCCATGTCTCTGCTCCTTTCTCAACCTCTGTCATACTTTATATGCAATATGTAATATATCGCATATTCATTATGAACCGCACTCTTGTGGAAGTCAACGAAAGCCCGGCCTCTCCAAAGGATTTCTACGGAACGTACCAGAGGCCGGATACAATTTTATGGAATTCGCCCAGAAAACATCGAGAGGACCCGGATTCTCTCCGCGTCCTCTCTCTGGCTTTTTCTTCCCATCTTTACTTTGTCAGAACATCCTGTCCGGATTCTGCGCCGGCTCCATGGATCATGCCCGCAACATCCCGCAGGCTATTTTCCATGGAGCAGAGCCAGTGGCTTCGCATCAGCTCCTTCGCGCGGGCGCTGTCCCGGGCCTGGATGGTCTGAAGGATTTCCCCATGCTGGGAAACGGAAATCTTTCGCAGCCGGTCACAGTGGAAATAATGGTATTTGATCCGCTGGATATGGAGGATCATCGTGTGGGAAAATTCCTCCACATACTCGTTGTGTGCCCCGCGGACAATCGCGTCATGGAAGAGGTTGTCCTGCGTGATCGCATCGGTGCCGTCATTACGGCCGCAGGCATCCACAAAGGCGGCGTGAATCCGCTCCAGCTGCTCCAGTTCCCGGTCCGTGAGGCTGCCGCAGGCCAGCTCCGCCGCCAGTCCCTGCAGCTCCGCCAGCGTCCGGTAGCATTTTTCAATATCCGCAGGGTCAATATCCGCCACCACCGTAGCCCGGCCCGGCACCACATAGACGAGCTTCTGTCCCTCCAGGATCTGAATGGCCTCCCGCACCGGGGTCCGGCTGACATTGAATCGCTTCGCAAGCTCGGAATCAACGATCTTTTCTCCCGGCTTCAGCACACCCGTGATGATCCAGCTGCATACCACTTGATAAATGCTGCTCTTTGCGGAAACTCTCCGCAGGTTTTCCACGTTTTCCGGTATCGGCATAAGCTCTCCCCATCCCAAATCTGCTGTTCTTTTTACTCTACCATTATATATCACAAGCCCTTTGGTTTTGCAATCATTTCGGCCGGACGGCGCATTCCGCGCCGGAGATTCAAAAAAATTTTTAGGTTTTCTCATTTTTTGTTTGACATCCTGTTTTCTTATGCTATGATAGGGATAGGTAAGCCAATCCGTGATGTGGAAATGACGGGATTCCAAACATTGATATGGAGGTCAGCGATATGGATTTTGAAGCGATCAAAGCGGCGGCCCAAGGCTATCAGGCCGACATGACCCGGTTCCTGCGAGAGATGATCTCTCACCCCAGCGAGAGCTGTGAGGAGAAGGAGGTTGTCCACTGCATCAAGGCGGAGATGGAGAAGCTGGGCTATGACAAGGTGGAGATCGACGGCCTGGGCAACGTCATCGGCTGGATGGGCGACGGCGACAAGATCATCGCCTTCGACTCCCACATCGACACCGTGGGCATCGGCAACATCAACAACTGGGAGGCCGACCCCTATCAGGGCTATGAGGACGACGCCGTCATCTTCGGCCGGGGCGGCAGCGATCAGGAGGGCGGCATGGCCTCCGCCGTGTACGGCGCCAAGATCATGAAGGATCTGGGCCTGATCCCCGCCGGCTACAAGATCATGGTGGTGGGTTCCGTCCAGGAAGAGGACTGCGACGGCATGTGCTGGCAGTACATCGTCAACAAGGACTTCCAGGGCCAGGAGGACGCCCGCAGCAAGATCGAGTTCGTGGTGTCTACCGAACCCACCGACGGCGGCATCTACCGGGGCCACCGGGGCCGCATGGAGATCCGGGTGGACGTCAAGGGCGTCAGCTGCCACGGCAGCGCGCCGGAGCGGGGCGACAACGCCATCTACAAGATGGCCGACATCCTCCAGGATGTCCGGGCCCTGAACGAGAGCGGCGACGGCCCCTCCAACCGGGTGAAGGGCCTGGTGAAGATGCTGAATCCGGAATTCAATCCGGAGCACTACGAGGACGCCCAGTTCCTGGGCCGGGGCACCTGCACCGTCAGCCAGATCTTCTACACCTCTCCCTCCCGCTGCGCTGTGGCGGACAGCTGCGCCATCTCCATCGACCGGCGCATGACCGCCGGCGAGACCTGGGACTCCTGCTTGGAGGAGATCCGGCAGCTGCCCGCCGTCCAGAAGTACGGAGACGATGTGAAGGTCAGCATGTACATGTATGACCGGCCCGCCTGGACCGGCGAGGTCTATGAGACGGAGTGCTTCTTCCCCACCTGGATCAACAAGGAGAGCGCCGCCCATGTCCAGGCGCTGGTGGACGCCCACCATGCCCTGTGGGGCGACAAGCGCATCGGCCATGCCGACGCGGACCAGAAGCGGGACGCCATGCACCTGCGGGAGGGCCGTCCCCTCACCGACAAGTGGACCTTCTCCACCAACTGCGTGTCCATCCAGGGCCGATATGGCATCCCCTGCGTGGGCTTTGGCCCCGGCGCCGAGTCCCAGGCTCATGCCCCCAATGAGATCACCTGGAAGCAGGATCTGGTGACCTGTGCCGCCCTGTACGCCGCAGTACCCGGCCTGTACAAGCCCGAGAACAAGACTGCTGACGTCACCGAGTTCCGGCAGAGCCTCACGGATAACGATATCCGGTGAGCTTCGAAGGGGGGCTGGGTCAAGGTATTTTCGCCACGTACACGCCGCGGCGAAAATGATTCGATTTGCTTGATTTGCCGGAGGCAAATCAACTGGGAAAAACCTGGGTTTTTCCCTAGACCCTTTTCCTGGTTTTTCCTTTCGCTGCGGCAGAGCCGCCATACATCTACAATTTCACATATTACAAGGAGTGCTGAATATGTCCAAGACCATCGAGCTGGCCAAGCATCTGGAAAAGCTGCACATCAACAACATGTACAAGTCCGACTTCTACTGGACCTGGGACAAGACCGACGAGGAGCTGGAGGCCATCTTCACCGTGGCCGACGCCCTGCGGGACCTGCGGGAGCGGAACAAGTCCACCCGGATCTTTGACTCCGGCCTGGGCATCTCCATCTTCCGGGACAACTCCACCCGCACCCGGTTCTCCTTCGCCTCCGCCTGCAACCTGCTGGGTCTGACCGTCCAGGACCTGGACGAGAAGAAGAGCCAGATCGCCCACGGCGAGACCGTCCGCGAGACCGCCAACATGGTCTCCTTCATGGCCGACGTCATCGGTATCCGGGACGACATGTTCATCGGCGAGGGCCACAAGTACCAGAAGACCTTCATGGATGCCGTGAAGGAGGGCTACCGGGACGGCATTCTGGAACAGCAGCCCACCCTGGTGAACCTGCAGTGCGACGTGGACCACCCCACCCAGTGCATGGCTGACATGCTGCACATCATCCATGAGTTCGGCGGTGTGGAGAACCTGAAGGGCAAGAAGATCGCCATGACCTGGGCTTACTCCCCCAGCTACGGCAAGCCCCTGTCCGTGCCCCAGGGCGTCATCGGCCTGATGACCCGGTTCGGCATGGACGTGGTGCTGGCCCATCCCGAGGGCTATGACGTGATGCCCGAGGTGGAGGAGATCGCCAAAAAGAACGCGGCGGCCACCGGCGGCTCCTACAAGAAGGTCTCCACCATGGAGGAGGCCTTCGACGGCGCCGACATCGTCTATCCCAAGAGCTGGGCGCCCTTTGCCGCCATGGAGCAGCGGACCAAGCTGTATCAGGCCGGTGACCAGGCGGGTATCGACGCTCTGGAGAAGCAGCTGCTGGCCCAGAACGCCCAGCACAAGGACTGGACCTGCTCCGAAGAGATGATGAAGCGGACGAAGAACGGCAAGGCCCTGTACCTGCACTGCCTGCCCGCCGATATCACCGGCCTCAGCTGCCCGGAGGGCGAGGTGGACAACTCCGTGTTCGACCGATACCTGGTGCCCCTGTACAAGGAGGCCAGCTATAAGCCCTACATCATCGCGGCCATGATCCTGATGAGCAAAGTGAAGGACCCGGTCTCCGCGCTGATGGCCCTGGACCAGGGCAGCAAGCGGAAGCTGTTCTGATCGTTCTAAAAATTTCAAGTTTTGGCGGGAATAGCGCGGGCGTTCCCGCCAAAACTATCTGATAGGTTCGACCACTATCATTTGTGAAGAAGGGATACACCAACTATGGGCAAACGTATCGTTATCGCCTTGGGCGGCAACGCCCTGGGCAACAACCTGCCGGAGCAGATGGTCGCTGTGAAGCACACCGCCAAGGCCATCGTGGACCTGATTCAGGAGGGCCATCAGGTGGTGGTGGCCCACGGCAACGGCCCCCAGGTAGGCATGATCAACATCGCCATGACCACCCTCTCCCGGGAGGATCACAGCCATCCCATCGCCCCCATGTCCGTCTGCACTGCCATGAGCCAGGGGTATATCGGCTATGACCTGCAGAACTCCCTGCGGGAGGAACTGCTAAACCGCGGCATCCAAAAGCCCGTGGCCACCGTCCTCACCCAGGTGGAGGTAGACCCGGCGGATCCGGCTTTCCAGAATCCCTCCAAGCCCATCGGTACCTTTATGACTGAGGAGGAGGCGGAGGAGATGCGCCGCCGGGGCAACTGCGTCATGGAGGACGCAGGCCGGGGCTGGCGCCGCTGCGTGGCCTCTCCCAAACCCAAAGCCATTGTGGAGATCGAGACCATCCGTACGCTGATGGAGGCGGGCCAGGTAGTCATTGGCTGCGGCGGAGGCGGTATCCCCGTCTACCGGACGGAGGGCAACCACCTGAAGGGCGCAGGCGCCGTCATCGACAAGGATTTCGCCTCCGAGCTGCTGGCGGAGAGCCTGGACGCGGACGCCCTCATCATCCTCACCGCCGTGGAGAAGGTGGCCATCAACTTCGGCAAGCCGGATCAGAAGTGGCTGGATCACCTGACGCCGGAGGAGGCCCGGCAGTACGAGGCGGAAGGCCAGTTCGCCCCCGGCTCCATGCTGCCCCAGGTCCAGGCTGCCGTGAAGTTCGCCGCGTCCAAGCCCGGCCGCACGGCCCTCATCACCCTGCTGGAGAAGGCCAAGGACGGCATCGCCGGAAAAACCGGCACCGCCGTCTCCATGTAAGATCCAAAAAAGGTCAATCTGTCAATTTTCTACAAGGAGAGCGAAAAAAACGCTCTCCTTGTTTGTCTTTTTCGTCTTATTATTGTGCACACTGCCAAAGGTCGACCTATTTAGGTCGGTATTTTTTTGGTTTATCCGCCTAAAAAAAGTAAAAATCCGGTTGAATTTTTCCGTTTGACCCTGTATGATGGCAATAGAGAGGGGAAACACCCCGCTTTGTCCCTTGCAGTGACCCACCCAATTTTATTTTAAGGAGGAAAGTAGAATGAAGAAGTTCCTTGCACTGCTGCTGACGCTGGTCATGGCGCTCAGCCTGGCGGCCTGCGGCGGCTCCGACGAGGAGAGCACCGGCAGCCCCGCCGAAGACCCCGCCGCCAATGAGGAATCCAGCGGCAGCGCCGCGGATGTCAAGATCGGTTTGATCTGCGTCCACGACATCAACTCCGGTTATGACGCGGCCCATATCGAGGGCCTGACTGCCGCCTGTGAAGAGTTAGGTATTGATGCCAATTCTCAGGTTATTTTCCGCTACAACATCGCGGAGGATGAAAACTGCTATGACGCCGCCGTGGATCTGGCGGAAGAGGGCTGCAATATCATCTTCTCTGACTCCTATGGCCACCAGAGCTACATGCTGGATGCCGCCGAGGATTATTCCGACGTTACCTTCGTCTCCTGCGCCGGCGACATGGCCGCCACCTCCGGTCTGGACAACTACAAGAACCTGTTCCCCTATACATATGAGTCCCGCTACGTCTCCGGCGTGGTGGCCGGCATGAAGCTGAAAGAGCTGATGGACGCCGGCACCGTCACCGATCCCAAGGTGGGCTATGTGGGTGCCTATCCCTATGCCGAGGTGGTCTGTGGCTACACCGCTTTCCTGCTGGGCATCCAGACCCAGGTTCCCGAGGCCTACATGGAGGTCCAGTACACCAACTCCTGGTATGATCCCGTGGCTGAGGGCGAGGCCGCCAATGCCTTGATGGCCCGCGGCTGCGTCATCATCGGCCAGCACGCCGACTCCACCGGTGCCCCCTCCGCCGTCCAGGCGCAGAAGGATGCCGGCTCTGTGGTCTACTCTGTGGGCTACAACATTGATATGCTGGAAGTGGCGCCCACCGCCGCTCTGACCTCTTCCCAGAACAACTGGTCCGTCCTGTACCGGGACACCCTGGAGAAGTTCATCGCCGGCGAGGAAGTGCCCGTGGACTATGCCGTGGGCATCAGTGAGGACGCTATGATGATCTCCAAGCTGGGGCCTGAGTGCGCCGAGGGCACCCAGGAGGCCGTGGACGCCGCTTGGTCCAGCATCAAGGACGGCAGCCTGAAGGTGTTCGACACCTCCAAGTTCACCTGCCAGCCCGCTGCCGACGGGTCCTATCAGGTGGACGCCGACGGTCATGTGACATCTGCGTTCGGTCTGGACAGCGACGGCGACTTTGTCAACGACACCGGCGAGGCCATCGTGGACGGCGCCTTCCAGGAGTCCGTGCTGCGCTCCGCTCCGTACTTCTCCCTGCGGATCGACGGCATCACTGAGCTGAACAACAACTAAATATCCAACGAAAGGGGCTGCCCTTTGGCAGCCCCTTTCTCTCAAATCGCTCCATCCCCTCCGCGGCATCGGCCGCCGGGGTCTTTTTTCCCTTTTCTTTTCCCTCCGGAGGCCCGCGCCGCAGGCATGTGCCTGCGGCCATGGCGCGGAACCGACACTAAAAGAAAGGATGATCTGTTTGGAACATACCACTGCCATTGAACTGCGGCACATCACAAAGCGGTTCGGCAAGGTGGTTGCCAACGACGATATCTCCCTGGAGATCAGGCGGGGCGAAATCCTCTCCCTGCTGGGGGAGAACGGCAGCGGCAAGACCACGCTGATGAATATGCTGGCCGGCATCTACTTCCCGGACGAAGGGAAGATCCTGGTGAACGGCGAGCCCACCACCATCGCCTCCCCCAAGGACGCCTTTGCCTGCGGCATCGGCATGATCCACCAGCACTTCAAGCTGGTGGACGTGTTCTCCGCAGCGGAAAACATCGTCCTGGGGCTGGACGGAGAGCGCAAGCTGGATCTGAAGGCCGCCTCCGCCAAAATCCTGGAGATCAGTGAGAAATATGGTTTTTCCATTGATCCCAACAAGAAGATCTACGACATGTCCGTGTCGGAGAAGCAGACGGTGGAGATCATCAAGGTCCTCTACCGGGGCGCAGACATCCTGATCCTGGATGAGCCCACCGCCGTGCTGACCCCCCAGGAGACGGACCGGCTCTTCGATGTCATGCGGAATATGAAGGCAGACGGCAAGGCCCTGGTCATCATCACCCACAAGCTCCACGAGGTCATGGACGTGTCCGACCGGGTGGCGGTGCTCCGCAAGGGCCGCTATATCGGGGACGTGGCCACCTGCGACACTTCTCCCCAGAAGCTGACGGACATGATGGTGGGCCATGCAGTAACGCTGAACATCGACCGTCCCCTGGTGGAGGACCGCAACCTGCGGCTGGAGGTGAAGGATCTGACGGTCCTGACTCCCGACGGCATCAAGGCTCTGGACCATGTCTCCTTCGACGCCTACGGCGGGGAGATTCTGGGCATCGCCGGCATCTCCGGCAGCGGCCAGAAGGAACTGCTGGAGGCCATCGCCGGCCTGCGGGTTACCCAGCCCGGGTCCCACGTCATCTATCATCCCCCCGCCCCCGACGAACCCATCGCCGGTCAGCATGTGCCGGTGGACAAGGGCGGTGAGGAGCTGCTGGGCAAGAATCCCCGGCAGATCCACGACATCGGCGTGTCCATGGCCTTTGTGCCGGAGGACCGGCTAGGCATGGGACTGGTGGGTTCCATGGGCATGGCGGACAACATGATGCTCAAGACCTACCGTTCCGGCCGGGGACCCCTGCTGGACCGCAAGCCGCCCCGCCAGCTGGCGGAGCGGGTGAAGGAGGAACTGGATGTGCTGACCCCCAGCATCAACACGCCGGTCCGCCGGCTCTCCGGCGGCAACGTGCAGAAGGTGCTGGTGGGACGTGAGATCGCCCAGAATCCCTCGGTGCTGATGACCGCCTACGCGGTGCGGGGCCTGGACATCAACACCTCCTACACCATCTACAACCTGCTGACGGCGCAGAAGCTGAAAGGCGTGGCCGTCATCTATGTGGGCGAGGACCTGGACGTGCTGCTGGAGCTGTGCGACCGGATCCTGGTGCTCTGCGGCGGCCAGGTCAGCGGTATTGTGGACGGCCGCACCACCACCAAAGAGGAAGTGGGCCTGCTGATGACCCGCTTTGTAAAGGAGGCGAAGGAGGCATGACACAGGGTAAGACCCACAGGGAGCCTCTGCTCCGCATCGCCAAGCGGGACGGCATCGCCCGCCCCAAGGCATGGGCCATCCGGATCATCGCGGTGCTGCTGTCCCTGGTCGTGAGCGGCATCTTCATCTTCGCCGTCACCAAGCTGAACCCCTTCCAGGTGTACGAGGGCATCTTTGACGGCGCCTTCGGCACCCCCCGGCGCAGCTGGGTTACTGTCCGGGACGCCATGATGCTGCTGTGCATCGGCGTGGGGCTGGCCCCCGCCTTCAAGATGCGCTTCTGGAACATCGGCGCCGAGGGACAGATCCTCATCGGCGGCATCGTCACCGCCGGGTTTATGCGGGCCTTCGGCGGCGATATCTCCACCCCCCTGCTGCTGGTCATCATGGCGGTGGTCAGCCTGCTGGCTGGTGCGGCGTGGGGCATGGTGCCCGCCACCTTCAAGGCTGTGTGGAACACCAATGAAACGCTGTTCACCCTGATGATGAACTACGTGGCCATCCAGCTCACCAGCTACTTTGTGGCCCTGTGGGAAAATCCCGTGGGCTCCAATACCGTGGGCGTCATCAACCAGCGGACCAAGGACGGCTGGTTCCCGGAGCTGTTCGGCCAGGAATACGGCCTGAACGTTGTCCTGGTGCTGCTGCTGACGGTGGGGATGTTCCTGTACCTGAAATATTCCAAGCAGGGATATGAGATCTCCGTGGTGGGCGACAGCGAGAACACCGCCCGGTACGCCGGCATCAACGTGAAGAAGGTCACCATCCGCACCATGGCTATCTCCGGCGCCATCTGCGGTCTGGCAGGCTTCATCGCCGTGGCCGGCGCCAGCCACACCATCTCCACCTCCACCGCCGGCGGACGTGGCTTCACCGCCATCATCGTGGCTTGGCTGGCTCAGTTCAACACCTTTGTGATGATCCTGATCTCCTTCCTGCTGGTGTTTCTGCAGAAGGGCGCCATTCAGATCGCCTCCCAGTTCAACCTGAATGACTACGCCTCCAATATCATTACGGGCATCATCCTGTTCTTCATTCTGGGCAGCGAATTTTTCATCAACTACCGCATCATCCTGCGGGGCGGAAAGGAGGGGGGCAAATGAGCGTCGACCAAATTGTTCAGCTGATTCAGTCTGCTATCCAGTTCGGCACCGTCATTCTGTTCGGCGCCATGGGCGAGATCCTGACAGAGAAATCCGGCAACCTGAACTTGGGCGTCCCCGGGATCATGTATCTGGGCGGTATTGCGGGACTGGCCGCCTCCTTCTTCTATGAGTTCAACAATCCCGATCCCTCCGGTTTCGTGTGTCTGGTGATCTCTCTACTGGCGGCGTTCGCCGCCTCCGCCCTGGGCGGTCTGCTGTACAGTTTCCTGACCATCACCCTCCGGGCCAACCAGAACGTCACCGGCCTGACGCTGACCATCTTCGGCGGCGGCGTGGCCAACTTCTTCGGCGGCACCCTGAACTCCATGGCCGGCGGCGTGGGCCAGATCTCCGTAGCCGCCACCAGCGCCGTGTACCGGGCCACCATCCCCGGCCTGTCGGACCTGGGGCTTCCTGGGCGGCTGCTGTTCAGCTATGGCTTCATGGTATATCTGGCCATTGTGCTGGCCGTGGTGCTGCAGCTGTTCCTCAACCGCACCCGGCCGGGCCTGAACCTGCGGTCCGTGGGTGAGAATCCTGCCACGGCCGATGCGGCGGGCATCAACGTCTCCCGCAACAAGTACCTGGCCACCTGCGTGGGCGCCGGTATCTCCGGTCTCGGCGGCCTGTATTACACCATGGACTACATCAAGGGCACCTGGGCCAACGACGGCACCATCGAGTCCCTGGGCTGGCTGGCCGTGGCGCTGGTGATCTTCGCCACCTGGCGGACAGTCAACGCTATCTGGGGCTCCTACCTGTTCGGCCTGCTGTTCTGGGTGTACCTCATCATCCCCGGCCTGGGCCGGCGGGACACGTACCTCTTCAACATGCTGCCGTATCTCGTGACCATCGCGGTGCTGATTTTTGTCTCCCTGCGGAACAAGAAGGAGAATCAGCCCCCCGCCAGCCTGGGTCTGGCGTATTTCCGGGAGGAACGGTAGCTTCTCCCCATACAAATCAAGAGCGCCGCGGCCAAAAGCCGCGGCGCTCTTTTCGTCTGTTCACTTCTCCGCCTGGTGGTTCCGGGCTGCGGTGAGGATATTGCGCATCAGCATGGCCCGGGTCATGGGCCCTACGCCGCCGGGCACCGGAGTGATGTAGGATGCCTTGGGTTCTACCGCGGCGAAGTCTACATCGCCGCAGAGCCTGCCCTCGCTGTTCCGGTTCATGGCCACGTCGATGACCACGGCCCCTTCCTTCACCATATCCGGTGTGACAAGCCCCACCCGGCCCACAGCGGACACCAGGATGTCCGCCTCCCGGGTGATGGCCGCCAGTCCCGGCGTCTTGGAGTGGCAGACCGTCACGGTGCCGTCCTGCTGGAGCAGCAGCATGGCCATGGGCTTGCCCACGATATTGCTGCGGCCCAGCACCACGCACCGCCTGCCCCGGACGGGGATGCCGTATTCCCGCAGCATCTCCATGACGCCGGCAGGGGTGCATGGCAGAAACACCGGATCACCGATCATCAGGCGGCCCACGTTATAGGGGTGGAAGCAATCCACGTCCTTGTCCCGGGCGATGGCGTTCAGCACCGCCTCCTCGTCCAGATGCCCGGGCAAAGGAAGCTGGCACAGGATGCCGTCCACCTGCGGGTCGCGGTTGAGCTCCTGGATCAGGTCCAGCAGCGTCTCCTGTGTGGTGTCCTCCCGCAAGGCGTGCTCAAAGCTCAAAAAACCGCACTCGGCGCAGTCCTTTTCCTTCCCGGTCACATAGACCCGGGAGGCGGGGTCATTCCCCACCAGGATCACCGCAAGGCCCGGCCGCCGGTACAGGGACTTCGCTGCCTCTGCCGTCTGCGCCTTGACCTTGGCCGCCAGCGCCTTGCCGTCAATGCGTGTTGCCATCAGTCTCTCCCCCTTCCCCGTTTTGGGTCTCCGGCGGCTGGGGGAGCTCCGGCTCCTCCTGTCCGGCAGGGACACTTTCTCCCGCTTCCGCCGTGGAAATATCCGCCTCTGCCGTCCCCTCGGCGGCTTCCGCCGCCACCTGATTCACCAGCAACTCATCCCGCGAGTGCTTTTTGATCTTGATGTTGTAGAACAGCATCACCGCGGCGGTGACTGCCAGAAGCAGACTCAGCGCCTGAGACACCCGGATGGGCTGCCCCAGGAACGTCCAGTTAAAGAGATACAGGCTGTCCGTCCGCAGCCCCTCGATCCAGAACCGGCCCAGGCCGTACCACAGGAAGTAGAACCAAGTGTTCTCCCCATCGAACCGGCGGGCTTTGGAGACCACGAGCAGGATCAGCAGAAGCCCGATCAGATTCCACAGGCTCTCATAGAAAAACGTGGGATGGACCTCGATATACTCCGTGGCGCTGGTCCACAGGCGCATCCGCCAGGGCAGCGTGGTCTCGGCGCCGAAGGCCTCCCGATTGATGAAGTTGGCCCAGCGGCCGATGCACTGGCCCAGCAGCAGGCCCATCACCGCCAGGTCCGTCATGGCGCCCATCTTGATCTTCTTGTGCCGGGTGTAGAAAAATGCCACGATGGCCCCGGCAATCACCGCGCCGTAGATGGCTAGGCCGCCGTCCCAGACCGCCACCATCTCGCCCCAGTTTAAGCTGCCATCGGCGTTGCGGTAGAGGTCCAGATAGAAGATCACATAGTAAAGGCGGGCGCCGATGATGCAGCTGGGCACCGCCCACAGCACCATATCCAGCACATTGTCCTCTGTCAGGCCGTAGCGCTTGGCCTGCTTCATGCACAGCACCAGGCCCGCCAGCAGGCCGATGGCCAAAATGATGCCGTACCAGTAGATCCCATGGCCGATATGGACGGCGATAGGGTCGGGATTGAAGGACCAGTCCCCGAACAGGCCGGGAAAGCTGATGGGCATATCCTGTAATGCTCTCAAATGGGGTTCCCCCTCTTTCTCTGTCTTGGATTCAGTTCTCCCTGGGCACGATCTCGCTGAGCACAGCCCGCTCCGCGGTCAGATTGCGGCGCAGGAAGGCGGCCACGTCCTCTTTGGTGATGGAGTCGAACACCTGGGGGAAGCGGAAGGGATCATAGCCGTGGAAATACCCCTCCGTCAGGGTCACGGCGATGTTCTCAAAGGAGTTCAGCCCCCGGAGGTTGGAGCCGAAGGACGCCCGGCGCACCCGCTGGTAATAGTCCTCGTCGATGCCCTCCGCTGCCAGGCGCTCCGCCTCCCTCTGGATCTCAGCGGCAGCCCGGCGGGCGTCCTTGCTGTCGCCGCCGGCATAGAGGTATGCCACGCCCGGCATCATCTCAAAGGCGCCGCCGAAGCTGGTGTTGATGACCCCCTCCTCATAAAGCCGCTGGTACAGGGGGCTGGAATCCCCCAGCAGGATGTCGCAGGCCATGTCTCCCAGAACGGCGGTACGGAGGTAGTCCTCCCCGTCCGCCGCCGGGGCGCACTTGTAGGCCGTCAGAAACTGAGGGGCAGAGACCTCCATGGCCATGCGGGTCTCCTTTGCCGCCACCTGGGCGGGTTCCTGGCCGTAGTCCCGGGGGACCACCGGCCCGCCCTCCCGGGGTAGGATCCGCCGGGCCAGGTCCGCCACATGGACCGGATCCACGTTGCCCACCACTGTCAAAATCATGTTGGAGGGGGTGTAGAATGCCTTGTGGCAGTCGTACAGCGTCTCCGCTGTGATGTGGGAGATACTCTCCACCGTCCCGGCGATAGAGGTCCGGGCAGTGCTCTTCTGGTACAGGGCCTGCATCATCCGGGTGTAGAGCTGCCAGTCGGGGTTGTCCTCGATCATGCGGATCTCCTGGCCGATGATGCCCTGCTCCTTGGCCACGCTCTCCTCCGTGAAATAGGGGATAGAGACGAAGGACAGCAGGATCTCCAGATTCTCCTCAAAGTGCTCCGTGGAGTCGAAGTAGTAGCCGGTCATGGCGTTGGATGTGAAGGCATTGGGCTCCGCGCCGTTTTTCGCCAGCTCCTGGAGGGCGTTACCCTCCTTGGTGTCGAACATCTTGTGCTCCAGATAGTGGGCGATGCCCGCCGGTGTGTCCAGCCACTTACCGTCCAGACAGAAGCGGGTGTCCATCCCGCCGTACCGGGTGGCAAAGAAGGCGTACTTCTTGGCGTGCTCCGGCTTGGGGACCACGCAGACCTGCAATCCGTTGGGCAGCACCTCCCGGTAGACGGACTCGCCGATCCGCTCGTAAAACGTCTGCTTCATTCCGCAGTCTCCTTTCCCTTCAGGAAGTACACCGTATCCAGAGAGGCGGTCTGCATGGCGTCAAAGATGCGTTCCGCCGTCACGTGCCGCACCTGCTCCGCCAGCAGCTCCGGCGTGTCCTCCTGTCCGGTGGCCGCCTGGCCCAGGTAGAAGTTCTCCAGCTTCCCCTGGGAATCTCCCATGGAGGCGTAGGCATTCAGCAGCGTACTGCGGGCGCCCTCCAGCTCCCAGTCCTCCAGGCGGCCAGCCTGCACGGCGGCCAGCTGGGCCATGATCTCGTCATAGGCCTTCTGGTAGTTCTGGAACTCAATGCCGGAGGAGACGGTGATGAGCCGCTTCTGCCGGTGGTAGGCGGACGAGGCGTAGTAGCACAAGGACAGCTTCTCCCGCACGTTCAAAAACAGCTTGGAGTTGCTGCTGCCGCCAAACAGGGTATTGCCCATCAGCGCGGCGGCGTAGTCGTCGCTGCCGCAGGCAAAGCCCATACCCAGCTTGCCCTGAGTCACGTCCATGGCCTCCTCCACCCGCTTCACCTCGGTCCGAGCCGGATGGGGCGTGGACGGAGCGATGTCCCGGATCCCATCCCTGGGCAGCGTGGCGAAAGCTGCGGCCAACGCCTCCCGTACCCGCTCCAGGGATGCGCTGCCGCAGTAGAACAGCTCCAGCCTGGCGGTGGCAAGCAGCTCTCCGTACAGGGCGTGGAGCTTTGGCATCTGCAGCTTCTCCGCACCCGCCTCGTCGCCCAGGCGGCTGATGCCGTAGGGCTCCCCGTCGCACATCTCCCGCAGCAATCGGGCGTAGGCATACTCCCGCTTGTCATTCACCTGGCTGCGGATGGCGTCAATCAGGTTGGTCTTCTCCCCCTCAAAATAAGCGGTCACAAAGCGGCCCCGCTCGGTCACGGGATCGCACAGCAGCTCTCCCAACAGCTCCGCCACCGGCTCCAGCAGCTGTTCCCCACCGGGGATGTAGCTGTCGTCGATAAAGCTGGCCACGAAGCCTACGCACTGATTCTCGCCCTGCTTGCGGACGGTGTAGTCCACAGAGGCACCGTACAGCCGGTCCAGCCGGGCGGACAACGCCCCCAGGTCGGGATAGCGCACCGTGCCCCGGCGCAGGATGGCCGGCAGCAGCGCATAAGCGGAGGCAGTCTCCTGCTGCAGCGGGGTGACGAACTGGGCGGAGAGCAGGCTGGTCTTGAACTTTCTGGCCGGCAGATAGGTGAGATACACCCCGTCGGCCAGTTGGATTCTGGTTCTTTCCAAGGTCTCAACTCCTCTTCTGTGGAATACAACATGGGATTATTATAGTATATCTCTTCCCATAATTCAAATTCTTTCTTGCCGACTTATGCGGTATCTGGTAAAATCAGTCTCAACAAGAGGAAAAGGTGGGATCTTCATGACCACGCCCGGCTTTGGCGGCATGGGGCTTTTAGACTCCTTTATGTTCGGCGGCGGATTCGAAATTTTGTTCTTTCTGATCTTCGCCCTGGTGCTCTGTCTCTTCATTGTGATGATCGTCCGGGGTGTCAGCCAGTGGCACCGGAACAACAACTCCCCCCGGTTGACGGTGGAGGCCACTGTGGTGGCCAAGCGGATCGATGTCTCCCACCATC
>ERZ1673749.386-NODE-386-length-53011-cov-16.285954_pt1 | contig 53011 bp, 45 predicted proteins | sample MGYA00580204_ERZ1673749 | MGnify/ENA primary metagenome ERZ1673749 (study PRJEB41218, sample SAMN15661745) | gut metagenome | host: Homo sapiens | place: Canada: London | collected 2015-08-20/2019-03-30 | study: EMG produced TPA metagenomics assembly of...
AGATTATTAAGCTACACCCGTACTTGGGATTGCAGTTCTATGTTGAACTTGCGATATGATGAAACCTATCAGAATAGAAACTACATCTGCCAATGGCAACAAACTAAATTTGGAAGCACTCTACCAGATTGCCCCCTCATGCTTTACAGAAGTGTTAGACGGTAGCGATAAACATCACGAAGGAGAGACGATAGCGGTGGAGAAAGACGGGCGGCGCCTGCGCATGGCTATCAATTTCAAAACCCTGAGACACTCTGTTTTGGCGAACAATTTGAGTCTGTTAAAGCTGGTATTATACAAACTTTGGACAGGGTGTTCAATCCTCAAACTATCAAGATAGAGGATGGACGTAAACCAAAGGAAGCTAACTTCCAAGAGGAGAAATTCAAGAAGAAGCAATTTCAGGAGCTGTGGAAACATATCAATGTGAAGACATATTATATATTATAAGGTGGACTTTGAAACTTCAGATCTTAGACGTAAGGCAATAGAGGCTATTGACAAGCATCTCAGTGTAACAGAGATTCGCCATGTCATAGAAGAAGGACGTATGGATAATATTCGCGATAAGGAATCGCTCGAAGCTGGCACGGCAATGGTGCAAGACATTGCTCACACCTACCATGTACGTGAGACGGTGGGAGCTGGTGTGGCATACGACTTGATAGGTAGGCTTGTGGCAGCCACGGGACTGACCCGTAAAACTATTGTAGCCATTCTGAAAGGTATTAAGCCGACAACGTTCCATCAATTTAAGATGAATCCAGAAGAGTTTATCCGTAAGGTGGGCAATATCATTAACGATGAAAAAGCAATGGCAGTGGTACAGAAGATTTGCTACGAGCGCACGAATAACACTTACAATGTGGATATCTTTACTGAGGATACCTTGCGTGGAAAGATTGGTATCAATGCTATAGAAAGCACCAAATCGCTTTATGACCTTGTGATGGTTGATAGCGAGGGCGTGGAAAAGCACTTTGCCGAATCATTAAAAAAAGAAACAGATGTGGCTGTTTATACCAAGTTGCCTCGTGGCTTCTATATCAACACTCCGATAGGGCATTACAATCCAGACTGAGCAATTGCTTTCAACGAGGGAACAGTAAAGCATATCTACTTTATTGCTGAGACCAAGGGTAACGAATGGCAACGTTCACAACTTCGTGGTGCTGAAGATGCCAAACTCGAATGTGCCGCCCGTCACTTTGAAGCCATCAGCCAGAATAATAATGTAGTGTACGGTGTTGCTAAGGACTACAAAACTTTGTATGACAAGGTCATGAAATAGATAATATTGAAATGGCAGTAGGAACGATTGATAGTATAAAAGATTAATTAGGAATTTCAGCTAATTCCCTTTTACAACTCCTCATAGGCAGTCAAATGTCATGTACTTTTCCCTGAAAAAATTTCATGGTAAAGAATTTGAAGTGCTTTTCACTCAAAACCTGAAATAATGGTCCTTAAAAAAGAAGCGTTATGCTCATCTCGAACCTACGACATGCGGAACTTAAATCCCAATCGAACATTAGAAAATGCCAAGAATCTTTTTCTTACGACCGATTTAGGTTAAAACTTACAAATAAATGCTTTTACATAGAAATATTTCTTTATCTTTGACTTGACTATTAATTAATAGAGAAAGATTATGAAAAAATTATTTTTATTGGCAACGGTCGTAGTAGCTATGACTTTTGCAAGTTGCGGTAACAAGACCCAACCATCAGCAAATGCTGAAGCAGACTCTACAGAAATGTCAACAGACTCAACAAAGGTTGTTGCTGCAGATATTCCAGAAGACGTCAAAGCTCTTACCAGTCAATTGGCTGAAAAACTTGATGCTAATGATGCAAGTGGCATTGCTGCAACCATAGAAGGTGCTAAGGCAAAGGCAGTAGAGATGGCAAAGAACAATCCAGAGAAGGCAAAAGAATATTTGACAAAACTTCAGGTATGGCTCAAATCAAACGCAGAAGGATTAAAGAAAGTTGTTGCCAATGCAGGTAATTCAACAATCTCAAACGCACTCAATAGCGCAGTGACGGCTGTATCTGCTGCAAGTCCTGATGCACTTTTAAGTGGTTTGACAAATGCCGCAGAAAACGTTAAGGATGCAGGTGAAGCTGCACTTAACAATGCAAAAGAGGGAATGGAAAATGGCGCCGAGAAGGCCGAAGATGCTAAGGAAGCTGTGAAGAGCGCACAAGCAAAAGTTCAGAAGAACGCTCAGGAAAAGATAAATGAGGCAAAAGATGAAGCTACAAAGAAACTTAATGATGCCTCAAACAAAGCTGGCAAAAAGGCAAATAAGGCCATCAATGATGCAGCTAAGGAGGCAGCGAAAGGCTTAGGTCTATAATATAATGGGGAGAAAGTCTATTAAAACGATGATGCCAGGCGGCTGACGTATTTGCAAGCCACTCTCCATCGATAATAAGAAACCGTTTCATAACCCGGAAAGAGTTTTGAAACGGTCTTTTATTTTATCATTTGAGGCATAATGGAGATTTGGAAGATGAAAAGCTCCAGTTGTCCATTATGCCGAATTTTACTTTTCCATTAATTATGGAAAACTCTCATACTTTTATTCAGATGGCATGACAAAACGTTCGCCAGTCTGTTCAGCCAAAGCCTTACGAGCATTCTGACTCATTCCCGGACGCTGTGGGCTTGCTGCGAAACCGCTTGGAGTAAGTTCAAATTTGCCATCCTTTTCTGGCTTAACAGCCATATCATTGTACTTGACAATAAGATAGTAAGCAAGCTTATTCCACCTATTGATCATCTCTTCACCCTTTGTAATAGAATAATCATTGAGATACTTAACCGCAGCAGCCTTGTTACTCTTATATATTTCCTGTGCCTTTGCTTCAACCTTCATCTGATTTGCAAAATAAGAGTTGTCTAAGGAATCTCGTACCTCTTTCAAAGAGGGAAACATTTGTGAATAACGTGGGTAAACCATGTTGCTAACCCAATTGCATACCCAGAAGGCATTTTTATTTGAGAAGGTTACAGCGTCTGCTCCAGGTGTATTGAAGCATTCTGGTTGTACTGTTGAACTACAATAAACTGGCACATAAGGCGACATATTGCCATCATCGTTGGCAAACCAAATAATACCTCCAATCTCACGTGGCAACCAGGAACGAAGCTGACAAACATAAGAGAATGCACTCTGCTGAGTAGAGGCCGGACGCTCTGTAAAATATTTCTTTCCATTGTATTCAAATTGCAATGGTGTAGGCCTGTATGGCATATCCCAGTTGCCCTGGCCAAGGTCTTCATTCATGCTTAAAGCGGTTCCCTCATAATGATCGCGCATACTATTCTGCATGTCGCTCACTTCAATTTTTTTATTGGGAGAAACCCATAGTGGCATATCCTCTGCATTAGGGTCCTTTCCAAGTGCCCACGGCAGCCACTTTGACATATCTGTAAAGTGATTGAAGTAACTCCATACACGAGCTTCACAAAAACGACGGCCACCAAAATCGGGAGCATCATAAGCCATCTTCCAATTGAATTCCTTATCCGTGCCTGTGAACCATCCCTTTGAGCGAGCAAACTTTATACAATTTTTAGAAGTGATAACCTCTGTGTTATAAGTCGAGAACTGGCCGATTCGAGCCTGATTGGCATGCCCCGATATCATACCATCAGGGATGCGAACAGCCACCCAAACAACTTTCTGTTTAGCATCGCCACCGCAACCCATCATTTCCATAATCCACACTTCATTGGGATCAGCAATGGTAAAGCTCTCACCGCTTGAGTTATAACCATATTTATCAACTAATTCGGTCATAACTTTGATAGCTTCGCGAGCAGTCTTACTTCTCTGAAGTCCAAGGTACATCAAAGATCCATAATCAATAATTCCATTCTTATCTATCATCTCCTCACGTCCACCATACGTGGTCTCACCAATACTAACCTGATATTCGTTGATATTACCAATAACATTGTAAGTGACCGGAGCCTCGTCAATAAATCCATGACTTTCACCAGAGTCATAATCAATAATCTCACGCTTTTCACCTTTAGCATGAATTCCAGCAGGAAAGTGAACCAGTTTCATAAACAAACCATAATCATCGGCACTATATGTCACAAATACCGATCCATCTTTTGTTGCGCCCTTAGTTGCAATAAAATTTGTACACGCTTCTGCAGCTACAAATGATGTGGCAAGAAGCACTGTCAATAATTGTTTCTTCATATTTTATAATTTAAAATTAATACTTTATCAATATATTATTCTTGATTCAAATTTATTTGAATTTCCCCTATTATCCGTAACTATAATTCGGAGAAGTCGTTGGGATCCAGTTGGCTTAATGGGTGTTTCTGACAGATTACAACTTATCAGGTCTTTGTTTTTACCATAGGTAAATAATACGAATTTCCCATCAATGTAACCTTCGTATTTATATATATTACTCCCATCATCAGATAAAATAAAAGCAATATTATGAGGATGAAGGCTCTTGCTCAAAATTAACGGCGGTGTATTATCATAATAGGCATAATAGATTTTATTTAAATCACGGATTTTCCCTATGAGCCATCCGTCTTTCAATTCTCCTCCACAATAACGTACAATGGATTGACCATTCTTTAAATCCTGACGTGAGGCGATGAACAATTTAGAGGGGTCTTTGACATTGTTCCGTACCTTTATATATATGGTAGCACTACCCAAAAGAGCCAATGGTGTAGGTGAAAAACAATAACCTAACGAGACTGCATTGGGAATATTTAAAGTTTTAGGTTGAAGAAGGTAGTTTTTAGAGAGGGAGCTGTCTCCCACTTCCAGCCTCACCCCGTCAAACATGATTTTATTTTCATGTCCGACAATCAAAGCATAAGAACTTTTCTGGACTGGTTGTCTGACAATCATCTCTGGCTCTCCACGAACAACAAATTCTCTTTCGCTTTTATTGCCAAAATAATCTTTAACAATATATTTCAAATGATAATCTCGAATCTGGTTGAAAGTGACTATTCCTCTACTTTTATCGCTTTTCAGTATTGGCAGCTTATTAAAAGGCTCTGTAAAAGATTTTAAGAACCATATGCGACTATGAAGGTAATGTTCATAATCACCCCAGGTATTAATCATCGGATGCGCATTGGCAGGAATACCGTTAACATCACTTGAAAAAATCAAATGCCCATCACAATAAAGTTCGGTATAACGAACACCGTAGTTATTATAAACAGAATCCATATTGTCATGCGCAAAAATCCCAAAACCTACTTTACCCCAGGCCTTAAATACTTGTCTTGAAAATCCATATACACGAGACTCTTGACTGTGTTGGAAAATACCTTCTCCTCGTTGGGGGTAACTCTTGAATGAATAAATAGTCGGCGCAGTCTTATCTTTCAATACATGGCCCACCACATTCAGTGGATCCATTAATAAACCAGTTTTAGTTTGATGTAATTCCATGTGAAGATGCGGAGCTTGTGAAGATCCGGTATTACCACTTAGAGCAATGAACTGACCCTTACGAACAGGTATCTGACCTGGCTTAAAAGTTATATCAGCAGCAAACTGACGATTCTTATATTGCCACTGTTTGACAGAAGCTTCAATTTGTGGTGCAAAACGATTCAAATGAACATAAACACTTGAATATCCGTTGGGATGAGCAATAACAAGAGCATAGCCAAAGCCATATTTTTGAATGATGGCCCTTGAAACATAGCCATCCGCAATGGAATAAATCCCCAAATTTACACCTCTGTTTGTTTTAACATCAATGCCTCCATGAAAATGATTAGGACGGGGTTCGCCAAAATTACCCGCAAGTTCTACTGGTATGTGAACCGGAGACCCAAAAGACAATACTGTTAAAAATAGTCCTAAAAAAAAATTCATGTCAGTTGTAAGTTATAACAGGATTAGCATTTATACTAAAAGAAGATTATTCCAGTAAGCGCGCAAGTTTTCATTTTCTTTCGAAACATGAATAGTTCCAACCAACCATTTGGTTTTAGCCAACTCTTCAGTCAACTGATAATAGGCTGTTACAGATTCGTTACATACTTCTACAACTCCCGGCAAAAAAACTTTTGGCCCTACAACGACACGATTTGCTGCATAACGATTCATGGCAATGCCCTTTCATTTATATGCCGTGCCTTCATCGCTTTGTGCAAAGGCTGTTGCAATTTCATACTTGTATCACTCGGGGATAACTTCAGGTTCTTCTTAACTGGGCTTCCTCCAACAGTTCTAATCGACTCATTATTAGAAAGTGAATCAGAATTATTCTGCTCACTTTTGTTTATATGCATCTTTATTAGATGTATATTTGTGAGAATCAACAATTTAAATGTTGAAGTAATCTGTTCTGGCTTAGGCATTAAAAAATAGCCACGAACCGACTTTATTTCAGAATTGCCATCATTCAGAAGATTAAATGACTGATAGGAATCTGAACTTATATGGAAACTTTGAGATGAGATACTATCGTTTTTAAAAACAACAGTTACAACAAATACAGCATCACGAACACCATCTTGGATAATAAATTTTGAATTGAAATTCATTAAAAGTCTATCCCCTTTATGGAATGAAGTGTCAGCTTCAATAACGAATGGTTCATAATTGCGAGGGGCAAAAGGAGATAATACCATTGATTTCGATTTGTTCCAAACATCAGCGGTATCCCCCTGAGCCATCGAGCTACCAAATTGATTGAGATCATTCTCAGAAATACCTTGAGTACGTGCTTCTGCTTCTAATCTCAAGGATAAGTTCTCATAAATTTTATGAAGTTTTTCGGTATGTCGCAAATAATACTGCAATGAATGCTCAAAGTCTTGTTCTGTAACCCCATGTTTTTTCAAAACAGCCATTTTATATGTCTTCTGTTCTGAAGGGGTATTTCCTTTCTGCATGGCTATAGACATTGCAATATGATAGTCATATAGAATGTCCTCCAAATCTGCTGGCTGAATATATTCCGAAGGGATAGTCGGCTTACATGACACTAATAGAAATATCAGTATCAAAACAGAAGCTGACAAGACATTCTTCAAATTTGCCATATTAGTTTAATTTTCAGCTATTGAACTCTTCGTTTCTTGAATTTCATCAACATGGGGTATGTATCCATTGAAATCTTTACGATAGAAAAGAAGAAGTATGAAAAAACCTACGCTTATACAAGCATCTGCGAAATTGAAGATAGCGGAGAAAAATAAAAAATCTTCTCCTCCCCAAATAGGAAGCCATTCTGGGAATGAGCCACGAAATATTGGGAAATAAAACATATCTACTACTTTTCCCATTAACATGGACGAATAACCTTCACCCCAAGGAACTAAATGTGCAGGAGGAAGATTCATGTAATATGGATGTGATGTTGAGAATATCTCTCCATAAAACAAAGAATCAACAACATTGCCAGCTGCACCTGCAAAAATCATACAAAGTATAATGATATAGCCAAAGCGTGCCCCTGTCTTTATCTTTTTCCAGATATACCATGTCAGACCGAAAATTGCCAGTATCCGAAAAAGAGTTAGAAACAGCTTACTCCCAAGTTCCATGCCAAAAGCCATCCCTGCGTTCTCAATAAATTCTATGTGAAACCAATCGAATATTTCAATTGATTCCCCTAGGTTCATATTGAGTTTAACAGTTATCTTTATTATCTGATCGATAACTAAAAGCAGAAAGATTACTAAGCAAGTAATGATTGTTTTATTTCTTCTACTCATTATCTAAAGTACAGAAACTATTGTAACATAGTCCTTAATTATAACCATCCTAATGATCTTTATTGGCTTGCTTTGACGCAACACTTAATGTAGCATGTGGCACAACCCGCAATCTTTCCTTTGGTATCAGGTCACCGGTTATGCGGTCTATTCCGTAGGTTTTATTATCAATACGCATCAACGCAGCCTGCAATCCTTGGATGAATTTCTGCTGCCGCTGTGCCATCTGCACCAATTCCTCCTTTGTTTGGTTAGAACTACCTTCCTCCAATGCCTTGTAGGTTGGCGAAGTGTCGTCAATGTCATTTGTATTCTTATTCATGAGTACCTTCATGGTCTCTTCATAATCTGACTTTGCCACTTCTAATCTTTCATTGACTATGATGCGGAACTCTTCAAGTTCTTCATCGCTATAACGCTTTTTTGTTTCCATAGAAATTAAAGTGTTAGGTTATTAATAATTTAAATACAGTCGCTTATTTCAAAAGTGATTGCTGAACAACAAGCCGTCATGACTTGACGTTCAGCTCACTTTTTGGCTTTTATGCTTTTTTGACTTGTATGTTAAGTTTGAATGTATCGAATTCAATCTCGGATCCATTGTTGTCGGCAATAACGATTTCATTTGCCAAGACCTGTGTTTTTATCAACTCGCCGAATGCCTCTACTGCTCCGTTGATTTCTTCATTCGGTGCAAGCGTGACGATGATGCGGTCGGTTATCTCAAAACCAGTCTCCTTGCGGATGTTCTGAATGCGGTTGATCAGTTCACGCGCCATGCCCTCCTTGCGCAGTTCGTCAGTGAGTTCTACCTCCAGTGCAACTGTGAGATTGCCCTCGTTGCTGGCCAACCATCCGGGAATGTCCTCAGAGATGATTTCCACATCGGTCACATCCACGGTTATTGCCTCGCCTGATAGATCAAAAGAAAACTTGCTGGTATCCTCAAACTGTGCGATTTCCTCTTGCGTAAGTGCGTTCATGCGAGCGGCAACATCTTTCATCAGCTTGCCATATTTCTTACCCATTACACGGAAGTTGCACTTCACTTTCTTTACCAGCACGCCTTGTCCTTCCACAAAATTGAGTTCTTTCACGTTCACTTCGTTCCGGATAAGGTCAGCAACGGCATGTATGTGCTGCTTTTGTTTGTCGTCAACAGCAGGTATCATAATCTGTGCAAGTGGCTGACGCACCTTGATGTTCACCTTTCGGCGCAATGCAAGCACCATCGACGTGATTTTCTGTGCCATTCCCATGCGTGCCTCCAAATCGAGGTCGATGGCTGTTTCGTCGGCAACACACCACTTGTCTAAATGTACGCTCTCCATTTTCCCGCCCAAATCATGATAGAGTTCATCGGCATAGAACGGTGCAAACGGTGCTATCAACTTAGCAACAGTCATTAGACATTGGTAGAGCGAATCGTAGGCACTCTTCTTGTCGGCACTCATTTCCTTTCCCCAGAAACGTTTGCGGTTCAAACGGACATACCAGTTGCTAAGGTCATCGTTCACAAAGGCATCGATAAGTCTGCCTGCCCTGGTGGGATCGTAGCCTTCCAATTCGGCGGTTACACCTTTCACAAGCGAATTGAGTTTAGAGATTATCCATCGGTCGATCTCAGTTGCTGCTTCGCCTAACACTGATTTCCCGTCTTCCAATGCTGGTGCTTCGTAATTGTCCACATTGGCATAGAGGGCAAAGAAGCTGTAAGTATTATATAAGGTGCCGAAGAACTTGCGCCGACACTCGCCCACTCCTTCCGGATCGAACTTGAGGTTGTCCCAGGGCTCGCTGTTAGTCATCATGTAGAAGCGCACAGGATCTGCACCGTACTTCTCCATCATCTCGAACGGATTGGTTACATTGCCCACATGCTTGCTCATCTTGTTGCCTTTGGCGTCCAGCACAAGTCCTGTGGAAATGACATTCTTGAATGCCACAGAGTCGAAAACCATAGTTGCGATAGCATGGAGCGTAAAGAACCATCCGCGCGTCTGATCTACTCCCTCATTGATAAAGTCTGCTGGGTAGAATGCAGGTGGTACTGCCCTTCCCTTGTAAGTGGAATGAACAAGTTGGTTGCGATATTCGGCTTCGCTCATTCCCGTCTGCCTTAACCCCTCCTCAGCAATTTCGCCTTCAAACGGATAGTGGAGTTGTGCATAGGGCATTGAACCACTGTCGAACCAAACGTCGATAAGATCATCCTCACGGTGCATTGGTTCTCCGTTGTCATTAACCAGCACAATTTCGTCCACATATGGACGATGCAGGTCGATGCGATCGTAGTTTTCCTGACTATAGTCGCCCACAATAAAGCCACGCTCTTTGAGAGGATTTGACTTCATCACGCCCGCAGCCACCGATTTTTCTATCTCTTCATAGAGTTCTTCTACCGATCCGATACATTTTTCATTGCGCTGGTCGTCGCGCCATATCGGCAGCGGCGTTCCCCAGAAGCGCGAACGGCTCAGGTTCCAGTCGTTGAGATTTTCTAACCAGTTGCCGAAACGTCCAGTACCGGTAGATTCTGGTTTCCAGTTGATAGTCTTGTTCAGTTCCACCATTCGTGCCTTTGCTGCCGTGTCCTTGATGAACCAACTATCCAAAGGATAATAAAGCACGGGCTTGTCAGTACGCCAGCAGTGGGGATAATTGTGAACGTGTTTCTGAATAACGAAGGCCGTACCCTCCTGTTTCATTTCAAGACAGAGGATGATGTTGAGGTCTTCCGATTTTTCAGTTGCTTTCTTGTCCCATACCCCATCCACATTAAACTTCGGGTCGTAAGCGTTCTTCACATAATCGCCTGCATGGCGACCGTAGGCAACTTCATTCACACAAGTCTTTACGAAGTTGGCATCCAACTCCTCGATGTTATAATACTTGCCCTGAAGATCAACCATTGGGCGTGTTTCACCTTTCTTGGAAATCAGATAGAGACACGGAATATTGGCATCTTTTGCCACTTTGGCATCGTCGGCACCGAAAGTAGGCGCAATGTGTACGATACCCGTACCGTCTTCCGTCGTTACATAGTCGCCGAGTATGACACGGAAAGCCTCACTTTCCATTTCTACAAAGCGGTCTCTGCCATCTTCGCTGCTGAAAACCTTGTCGGAATGAGTCGCAGCATAGTCATTAACAAACTTAGGTGCGGACTCGCCCACTTTCTCAACAGGTTTAATCCACTGCATCAACTGTTGGTAGTGAATGCCTTCAAGGTCTGTACCTTTGAGCTTTCCAATCACCCGATAAGGCACATACTTGTCTCCGTGCTGATATTCCGGCAAGTCGCCACCGTCGGAAATCTCACCTTCCAACTTGAGATAGGCTGCCACCCGGCTTTCTGCCATAACGATGGTGGCTTTCGTTGCGGTGTAAGGGTTATAGGTTTCGATAACCACATAGTCGATTTTTGGTCCTACGCAAAGTGCCACATTCGACGGAAGAGTCCAAGGCGTGGTAGTCCATGCCACGAGCGATGGTTTTCCCCATGCGTTGGTGGCGATGCCTTTCTTTGTAATAAGCGTCTGCCAATCAACTTCACGGATAGCAAACTGTGCCGTAACGGTCGTATCTTTCACATCACGATAGCAACCCGGCTGATTGAGTTCGTGACTTGAAAGCCCCGTCCCGGCAGCCGGTGAATAAGGTTGTATGGTGTAGCCCTTATAGAGCAGCCCCTTGTTGTAGAGCTGTTTGAGCAGCCACCACAAGGTTTCTATATACTTGTTGTCATAAGTAATGTAGGGATGATCCAAATCAACGAAGTATCCCATCCTTTCTGTAAGCTGTCGCCATTCCGCAGTAAACTTCATGACGTTCTCCCGACAGCGATGGTTGTATTCCTCTGTAGAGATGTATTTCTCCGACTGTTGGTTGTCAATATCTTTCTTGGTGATGCCCAATTCTTTCTCCACCCCCAATTCTACGGGTAGTCCATGTGTGTCCCATCCAGCCTTTCGGTGAACTTGAAAGCCCTGCATAGTCTTGTAGCGGTTGAAAGTATCTTTGATGGAACGTGCCAATACATGGTGAATACCGGGATGCCCGTTTGCCGAAGGTGGTCCTTCAAAAAAGATGAACTGCGGTTGTCCCTCACGCTCTTCGATACTCTTGTGGAAGATGTCGTTCTTCATCCACTCTGCCAACACGTTATTGTTGGTCGTTACCAAATTCAAGCCATTGTGTTCGGTGAATTTCTTTGCCATATATCTAACTTTGTAATTTCCTTGTTTCTATGAGTATGCAAAGATATAATAATTCCTCGAAACCACCAAAAAAAATAAGTTGCCAGAGTGCACAAATAGGTATTATACCTATATAAGAAATTTCAGCTAATTCTCTTTTGTAAATCCTCATAGGTAGTCAAATGTCATGTACTCTGCCTTGAAAAGGTTCTTAGAAAAGAACATGATGTACTTTTCACTCATAATCTGAAATAAAAAGATGTATGGACACACTTACCCCTTCCATAACTGACTATGGAATCTTAAAATTACCTTGACTTTCGTTAAACATTTTCTTCGTGTTTTGTGACATTTGCTTTGTACCAAGGATGACAGCATTTGCCGTATAGATGCCGAAAAAGAGTAGCAACCTTTCGCTAAGCACATGACGTTACTTGGAATAAACAAGTCTGGCTTGGAAACATCATCGTACTTGCTTCTTAGAACACGCTCTAATAAGTATGCTCTCGGAAAACGAGCCGGTTGTAAAACTATTGCCTGGAATTCTAAAAGCAGCTTGCTATCTGTCAGAGAGTGCAAGTTACCCTCATAGCAAGTCGCATCCGTCAGACACAGATCTTTGTTCTTAAAGCTGTTTTTCCATTTGTCGTACAATATGCGTTGAAGACTGTCAATGTCAAGAATTCTAGCAAGACGATTTGCGTATGGCTTTTATAATCTTCCAATCAAAGATGTAGAACAAGAGTTTATGAACACACTACAGAACATCTACATTATGAATAATGTTTCCATTGAGCATCTCTATCTGACCGACGTAAGACAGACCTCTGTTGGGTTTTGAGGAACATGAGAGCGATTTCCCGCTCTGGTGAAAAAACTTCGTCCCTCGCTTACTCTTTTGAGTGCAATTCGTATAATCAGTTGCCAAATCCATTAGAGGGAGTTGGGAATGGATACGTCCAAGTTCACTTTTTACAAAGCTTTCACGATAAGTTTATAAAATATAAAACTCTGTAAAGGGCAAAGTTGGTGTTATATCAGATTTTTTTTGTATCTTTACAGCGATTTTTTTTTGAAATTTTCCCCCGTTTTTGCCCGTGATGGGTCTTTCGGGGGTTTTATAATAATATATTACACTGACAAACAATTAGTTAGGATTTACAGAATATCTCTACATTAGGGAGTTCATGATTAAAGAATGAAGGATTTCAATACCCTCGCTGCTGCTTGCGTAATTCGAAATAATTTCCGAAATTTGCAAATGTGTAAGTTCCATTGTTTTTTCTTTTTTATTCCTTATTATATAAAAAGATAAGGAAAAAGGAGTTTTCACTCCATACTTTCAAAATACAGCAACTCAAACTGACAAACGATTTATAATCCTACATTTTTTCAATAATTCAAATTTATTGGCTACCTTTACAATCAAAATTAGAAATAACTATCTCATGAACAAGCCTCTTACCGTATATAAGGCCTCAGCTGGTTCAGGCAAAACTTTTACTTTGGCTGTTGAATACATCTCCCTTCTCATCAAGGAACCTGAAGACTATCGAAAGATATTGGCTGTTACTTTTACAAATAAAGCAACACAGGAGATGAAAATGCGAATCTTGTCGCAATTATACGGCATTGCCAATAATCTGTCATCATCAAAAGATTATTTGGAGCAAGTCAAGCAACGAACAGGATTGTCAAATATAGCCATTAGGTCTAATGCACAGATTGTATTATCATTGCTAATCCATAAATATAATGACCTTCGGATTCAGACTATAGATGCATTCTTTCAACATGTTCTTCGTAATCTCGCCCACGAACTGAATCTCACAGCCAACCTACGAATCGATTTGAACGACGAGCAGATAGAAAGTAAGGCTGTTGACGAACTCATCGAAAATTTGGAAAAAGGTCAACAAGTATTGACATGGATTCGTGATTATATAGATGAGAACATAGAAGAAGACAATGGATGGAATGTCATCTATAAGATTAAAAAGTTTGGAAATAACATTTTTAAAGATTTTTATAAAACACACGAGAAAGCACTTGAAAAGTTATTCAGGGATGAGAAATTCTTTAATATATACACATCTCAACTAAGAAAAAGAAAGAACTTGCTTCAAAAAAACATGAACAGCATCGCGCAAGAAATATTAAGTATTGTTAGCAATGCAAATGTTGATCATCCGTCTTTCTTCACTCGCTGGTTATATGGTTATTTTCAAAAAAGAGCCAAAGGGAAACTAACAAACGAGACTTCTCCATCTTACATACAGTCCTGTATGGAATGTTCTGATAAGTGGGTAAGTTCCAAATGTCCTGCAATTGAAAAGGAAATCATCATAAACTTGGCATCTTCATGTCTCTGCGAAAAACTAAAAGAACTTGAAGCATCGAGACTTGACAACTGGAAGGAATACCAGTCTATCAGCCTAACATTAGCACACTTATCACAGCTACGCCTTTTAAATGCTATTTCCAATACTGTAAACGAGATAAACAAAGAGTCAAATAGATTCATGTTAAGCAACACCCAGTCGCTACTGAAGGAGCTAATGGTCGGTTCTGACACACCTTTTATCTTCGAGAAGATTGGAGCACAACTCAAACACATTATGATTGATGAGTTCCAGGACACCAGTACTATACAATGGGATAACTTCAAAATCTTATTAGATAACTGTATCGCCCAAGCAAACTCACACAGTCTAATTGTTGGCGATATAAAACAAAGTATTTATCGTTGGAGACAAGGCGACTGGCAACTGCTTAATAACATTGAAAATGTGATCCCTGAAAACATATTAGAATTGAAAACTCTAAGACATAACTATAGGTCTGAGGATAGAATTATCAATTTTAACAACGCAATCTTCAAAAATTTAGTTAATATAACGACTGACGAATTGAAGAATTCTGGACTTGAAGAGGCGGAAATTCTGAAAGAAGCCTACGCTGATGTTGAACAAATCGCACATAAAAAGGGAAATAAAGGGTGTATAAGGATTGACCTTTTACCAGAGGATAAAAAAACATATCAACAAAATATCCTGCAACATTTGAGCAATAACGTTAAGGAATTATTGGAAACAGGCCATCAACAAAAAGACATCGCAATTCTTGTACGATCGAAGGGGGTTATCAAGGATATTGCCGATACTCTTATCGGAGAGTTTGACAACAAAATTAACATCGTTTCCGACGAGGCTTTCCGCCTCGATGCCTCACTGGCGGTAAATATTTTGATTGATGCTCTTCACCTTCTGACCCACCCCAATGACTTGCTGACAAGAGGAAAACTTGTCAAAATGTACACACAAAAGGTATTGGAGCGAGGCACGACCGACAGCGAAACATTAATTACTCTTAATTTCCTTTCTGGCAGACAAATGTCAGAGGTAGATAAAGCAAAACTTAAAATAGAAAACACCCAGAAACAAATATCAAAATTTAACGAGTCCCTTCCAAAAGAATTTATTGAACAACGTGAGAAACTTTTGGAAATGCCCCTACTTGACTTGGTTGACCATCTGTTTTCCCTTTTTAATCTTGACACATTAAAGGGTCAAAGCGCTTATATTTGTACTTTCTACGACACGCTCAATGAATATTTACGGGATAATTCCGCAGATATTGATGATTTTATCAAAGAATGGGAAAACACATTTTCGTCAAAGACTATTCAGAGTGATGAAATTGAAGGAATACGTCTTATTACAATCCACAAAAGCAAGGGATTGGAATTCGATAATGTGCTAATTCCCTTTTGTGACTGGACATTGGAACAAAACGACACAATTTGGTGTGACACGTTTGGTAAAGAAGCTCCATTCAACGAGATACCAATCGTCCCCATTGACTTTTCAAAGAATGCAATGAAAGGAACAGTTTATGAGAGCGACTACCAGCACGAGCATTTTCAGAACACAATCGATAACCTAAATCTGCTTTATGTAGCATTTACCCGTGCTGGCAAGAACTTATTCGTATCAGGAAAACGCATGAGTGCCAAGACATTGAAAGAAAAAGAGAACAATCTTACCACGAACAACCGCTCTCAAGGCATTGAGCTTTGCCTGGAAAATATTACCAAAGATTTGAAAGACGCGATTTTAAAAATCCCAGATTCTGAGAAAGAGCCAATACATTTTGAATACGGCACGTTAGAGATCATTGACGATGAACTGGAGAATTCTGATAAAAAGACAAAGAAGTTGGAACTCAATCCTTTCCTTGCTTCAATCCAAACCAAACATATAAAAATAGAAACATTCCCCCACACTGTTGAGTTCAGACAAAGCAATAAAAGCCATGAATTTGTTTGCGGAGAAGACACAGAATTTTCAGACAAGAACAAGTACATTAAAACCGGAAACATCCTTCACGAACTGTTTTCGACCATCTATTCATTAGACGATATTCCTGGCAAATTGAACGAGCTTGAACAAGAGGGTATTATCTATAATGATGAAATAACGATTGAAAAGTTGAAAAAGAAAATAGACTTTGCTCTACAGAAAGCACAAGTCAGAGACTGGTTTTCAGACAGATGGACACTATTCAATGAATGTACAATACTTCAGTATGATCCATCCGCAGATGAAACTTTGGAGCATCGTCCAGACCGTGTCATGACGGACGGCAACGAAATGATTGTCGTCGATTTTAAATTTGGAAAAGAAAGAGAAGAATATAAGCGACAAGTCAAGAGATATATGCAATTATTGGCAGACATGGGACATGCCAATATTAAAGGTTTCTTGTGGTACGTCATGAACGGAAACATCGCTGAAGTAAAACTTTAACCAAGCTACACATTCAAATTAGACAATGAACACTTTTATATCAAACATAGCAAATGATTTAATAGAAAGGTTCGGAACAAACCTTGCACACATAGCCGTTGTGTTTCCAAACAAGAGAGCTGCACTTTTCTTGAATCAGGAATTGGCAAAAATCGCCGATGGACCAATATGGAGTCCAGCCTACATCACCATTTCCGAACTGTTCAGACAGCAATCGAATTTGACCGTTGCGGATCCTATAAAAAGCCTTTGTGACTTATACAAGAGTTACACCTCTATCACAGGACGAAACGAAGATCTTGACGAATTTTATGGTTGGGGACAACTATTACTGGCTGATTTTGACGACATTGACAAGAACATGGCTGATGCCAAACAGCTATTTAGCAACGTTCAGAACATTCATGAACTTGACACAATAGATTATCTTTCGGACCACCAGAAAGAGGAACTGCAGCGCTTTTTTGCCAATTTTACTGGTGATACCAGTATTTTAAGAGAGAGATTCATCACACTGTGGAGTAAGCTATACGACGTTTATAACGACTTCAAGGCTAGGCTTAGCAGACAGGGGTTGGCATACGAAGGCATGCTTTACCGCGAAGTTATTGAGAGTGACAACATTCCATCCCAATACGACCAATATCTCTTCATTGGATTCAATGTCCTACAGAAAGTTGAACAGAAATTGTTCGCTTCACTTCAGAAAGAGGGCAAGGCTCAATTTTATTGGGATTACGACAACTATTACTTTAAAGGGTTCAATGAAGCGGGTGTCTATATAAAGCGCTGGCTCGAAATCTTCCCAAATTCATTGGAGAATCGCGCCAACCCACTGTACGACTGCTTTGAAAAAGAGAAGGATATCCAATTTATCTCCGCTCCTACGGAGAATCTTCAGGCAAGATACATAACAGAATGGCTCCGTGAAAACAACAGATACAAGGATGGTAAAAGAACAGCCATTGTGATGTGCGATGAGAATTTGCTCAAGACAGTGATACACTGTGTACCGCCAGAGGTGGACTCAATCAACGTAACAACTGGATTTCCACTCCAACAAGCTCCCATTTCATCGATGATTTCTCAACTCATAACATTGCAAACTGACGGATATTCTGTCAGGGAAAACGCCTTTAAACTGCATTATGTCAACAGGATTTTGCGACATCCCTATGGTAAGTACATCACTGATGAAGCTGAGGAATTGCTCCAAAAATTCAATGAAACAAAACAATTCTATATCAAGACAAGCGACAACTCCATTTTCAGACATATCCCACACGATAAATCCCACATGAACGAACTTGTAAGTTGGTTAGCTCAACTTACGCGGACAATAGCCACCAATGGCGCCGATTATGGCAATCCACTTTTCCAAGAATCTACTTTTAGGATGTACACTCTGCTCAATCGCCTTTCAGAGTTAATGGAACAAGGCGACTTAATAGCCGATTTCGTTGTCTTCAGGCGCCTACTTTCACAGTTAATCAGCTCGACGAGCATACCTTTTCATGGAGAACCAGCCAAGGGCGTTCAAGTCATGGGAGTACTGGAGACCCGAAACCTCGATTTCGACCACGTGCTGCTACTCTCATGCAACGAAGGGAATATGCCAAAGGGAGTCGATGATGTTTCGTTCATACCGCACCTCATTCGAAAAGCTTACGGTTTGACCACAATCGACAACAAAGTATCTATCTACAGCTATTACTTTCATAGCATATTGCAGCGAGCCAAGGACGTAACGATTCTTTATAATAATTCAACACAAGGCAGCAAAACAGGGGAAATGAGCCGTTTCATGCTACAGCTGTTGGTAGAATTGAATCAGCCCATACAACGGCTTGCGCTACAAGCAGGACAAGAGCCGATGAAATGGAACACGGTTGACATTGAGAAAGACAGCATTGTCGAGGAAAAACTAAATCAAATATCGTACTTTTCTCCCACTGCTATCAATTCTTACCTCAGATGTCCGCTGATATTCTACTACAAATATATTACTGGTCTGTCAGAACCTATCGACAACGATGAAGACGATATCGACAATAGAATCTTTGGTAACATCTTCCACTGTGCCGCACAGCTGATGTACGAACAGTTATTACCCAAGGAAAGGATAACAAAGGAAAACATAGAGTATGTTCTGAAAACTGGTAAATCAGCTCAATCGATGACAGAGACCAATGGCAACGCAACGTTAGACAGTGTCATCACAGAGGCATTCGCACGGGAACTTTTCCAATTCAAACCAGGAACGAAGAAACATCCAAAACTAAACGGATTACAAATCATAAACCGCGAAGTCATCGAGAAATATCTAAGACGACTCCTAAAATTGGATATGAAAACTGCCCCTATGAGAGTTATCAGACACGAGTTTGATGTTTACAAGGAAATTACCATCAAAGTAAAAGACAAGGAGAAACAACTGTCAATTGGTGGCAGAATTGACAGATTGGATGAGATAGACCTGAACTCGCCCTCATCAAGGCTTCGCGTTGTTGATTACAAGACAGGAAACAAGGTCGCAAAAGAATTAAAAAGCGTCGATGAGATTTTCAATCCTGACAACATACTGGAAAAGAAAAGCGACTATACCCTTCAGGCAATGCTCTACAGTATTATAGAAACAACCGACGACAAGAAATATAATCAGCATCATCAACCAGTCAGCCCAGCTCTTCTGTTCATTCAACATTCAGGTGGCGAAGACTACACCCCAGTATTATCACTTGGAGGAAATGAAATCGTGAATGCAACCGAATATGCAGATGAATTCTATCCATTATTAATCGAAAAGTTAGAAGAGATATTCAATATAGAGGTCCCTTTCAGGCCTACAACTAAGATAAAAACATGTGAATATTGTCCATACAAAATGCTGTGTGGCAGATAATAATCCTATAAAACTAAAGTCGGACTTGAATCTGAAAGTTCACTATACAATATTGACAGCACCGCTTTCCGTCATTTCCTATCTGCTTGTCGGCATTCGGTAGGCTAACAAAATCACCACCATCGCCAATGACTGGATTTGAGTAAAACAACAAAATTAACAACTAACTTGAGTTAATATAACATTACCGGCTATCAATACATGATGTATCGTTGTACGAAAGGTCAACTATTACCCTTCAAAAGATAACCTTTGGAGGGATAAAAGCCATGCTCTTAAATCGATGACGATATCTACCTGATTATCAATCCTCTAAATTTAGTCGAAAATTGGGAATTATTGATGGATTAGCCAGTGGGAAGAAAGATTCCTCAAACGGATTCGATAACTCCCAAACCACAGTAGAAATCAAAGAACTTTATACTTTGCGAACTTCAATAATAGCTGTTTGGTGCCCGTATTGCGAAATTCAACAGTAGCTTTAACGTTTTCTCCTACGCCCTCTATTTTCAAAACTATTCCAATACCAAATCGCTGGTGTTCAATTGTCGCCCCTTCATAGATCCCACCATGATTTGACTGCATGGCATTCTCCCCATCCGAAGCGGACGTAGATGATGAATTTGACCGCCCACCATTTGCTAAGGCAGTCGAAAGTTTTCTGAAATTTCCTCCCTCACTCAGCAAACGGCTTTTGGTTCTACTTGAAAGTGGATCAACAGCTTGCTCATAACCTCTTGGTCTTGTGACTTTAGATTTTAAATCAGCCCTAAATTGACTTGCCACTGGCTTGGAGTTCTGCCATTTGTCTTTCCTTTGATTATAATTTTGCTTCCATGAACTGGCATCACGATTACGGCTATATGGATTAAAATCCCTGAAATCATCGGCTATTTCTCGTCTATCCCATCCAGTACCTACGGTTTTTGAAGCAAAGGAAGAAAAATTAGTATCATCGGTATCAATATAGCGTTTGTCAATATCCTGTAAGAAGCGACTTGGGTTATCGAACTGTAACGATCCATAACGAAATCTATTTTTGGCATTAGTTATAATACATCGCTTTTCTGCTCGTGTAATTGCAACATAGAACAAACGGCGTTCTTCCTCAAGCTCTCGTTTTGAACCTAAGGACATGGGGATAGGGAATATATTTTCCTCCATTCCAACGATAAAAACGATTGGAAACTCTAACCCTTTTGCAGCATGAATTGTCATCAAGGTGACCTTCGGAGCGTCATCATCGTCACTATCTTGGTCTGAATAGAGCGCTACCTCTTGAAGAAAGTCGGTAAGATAGGTTTCCTCCCCCCTGCCCTGCTCGCGATTTTCTATCACAAACGTTTGCATGGCCGACAAAAATTCTTCCAAATTTTCTTGTCGGGCTAAATCCTCCGGCTCTTTGCTCTTATATAAATCTGCGGAAATTCCGCTCATTTTGATGATCTCCTTACCCAACTCATAAGCATCGACTTTCGCTAATTGCTTAATAAAATCCGTGATAAGCATCACGAAATCCGACAATTTGGACGACACACTCTTACTGATGTCCAACCCATAGACATCAGGAGATTTGACAACTTTCCATAGACTCACCTTGTTCTGCTGTGCACAATTGACAATTTTCAGTAGTGTAGTGCTGCCAATTCCACGTGTTGGATAATTGATGATTCGGCGAAAGGCCTCTTCGTCATCAGTATTGGCAACCATTCTGAAATAGGCAATGATGTCCTTGATTTCCTTTCGCTGGTAAAACGACATTCCGCCATAGATTTTGTAACGGACGTCATTCTTCCTCAGCTCATCTTCGAACGAGCGACTCTGCGCATTGGTTCTGTAAAGTATGGCAAAATCATCGAATGACAGGCCATCACTCCGTCTCAATCGCTGAATCTCCTTTACCACAACCATTGCTTCTTCCCTATCGCTATAACAAGGTTTATAAGCAATCTTGTGCCCTTCATCTTCTCTTGAATAAACATCCTTAGGTATCTGACGTTCATTATGTTTCATTAAAGAATTAGCAGCTTGTACAATAAATTGGGTTGAACGATAATTCCGCTCCAATTTAAAAAGTTTTGCCTCCTGAAACTTGTTCTTGAAATCAAGGATGTTGTCAATATTTGCGCCTCGGAATGAGTAAATGCTTTGATAATCATCGCCTACGACACAAACATGCCTATGCTTGTCAGCAAGCAGTTGAACAATAGAAACTTGCACATAGTTTGTGTCTTGATACTCGTCAACCAATAGATATTGGAATCTTTCTGCATATTTGGCCCTGATATCTTCGTTATTCTTTAAGAGCTGATAGGTATTCAAAAGTAAATCATCGAAATCCATCGCATTGGCCTGCCTGCACCTTGCCTCATAGGCAGCATATATCTGCCCCAATGCTGGTTTTCCCGTCTCACGGTCTCTCTCCAATGCAGCTCTGTCATTGGCATAATCCTCGGCTGTAATCAAATGATTCTTGGCCATGGAAATAATTCCCTGCACAACAGCTGGTTTATAAACCTTTTCATCAAGTTCAAACCCTTTGATAATACTTTTCAATAAAGATCGGGAATCAGTTTCATCATATATAGTAAAATTGGGATTATATTGGACGTGCTCGGCCTCTGCACGCAAAATACGGGAAAAGACGGAGTGGAAAGTTCCCATATACAAATGGTTGGCTTTCTCACGGCCGACCAAGGCCGCAATCCGCTCTTTCATCTCCTTAGCTGCCTTATTGGTAAAAGTGAGCGCAAGAATATTGTAAGGCTCTAATCCCAGCTTTATCAGATAGGCAACTTTGTAAGTCAGCACTCTCGTTTTGCCGGAGCCAGCACCGGCTATGACCAGCGACGGACCTTCACAGTATTCAACAGCCTCGCGTTGGCTTTCATTCAAATTTGCCAACAAGTCACGAGTATTATCATTCATCTTCATATCAATCGTATTCTAATCTCCCTATGTAAGAACTGGTTAGAATCTCAATGTTCTTTAGGGAATGCAGGAATATTTTTCATCTGATTTTCTATCTGACGCAGGCGTTTTCTCATGTAAGGGCCAGGGCTTTTGGATGAAAAGCGACGGGGGTTGGGCAATGTGGCGGCTATGAGCGCACAGTCTCCCCTACTCAAGTTTTTAGCGTCGATACCAAAGTTTTGCTTCGCACATGCTTGCACACCGTAGATTCCATCTCCCATTTCAATGGAATTTAAATATACCTCCATGATTCGTTGCTTACTCCACATCATTTCTATTAAGAAAGTAAAATAGGTCTCGAGTCCCTTACGAACCCATGAACGACCTTGCCATAGAAAAACATTCTTGGCCGTTTGCTGCGAGATAGTAGAGCCGCCTCGCAGTTTCTTACCGTCCATCAAATGCTCCTTGGCGGCCTGCTCAATAGCCTGATAATCGAAGCCATGGTGAGTTAAGAATCGTTGGTCTTCACTTGCCATTACTGCAACAGGCATAGACTTTGGCATTTCACTTAAAGGAATCCATTCATGATAAAGTTTAACATCTTCACCATTTGACATTTGTTCGAAGCAACGAGAGAACATTAAGGGGGTAAAATAAATAGGGATAAACCTATAAACCACTACTGCCAAAATGGTTGAAACAAATATCATCCCAACTGACCATCGAATTACTTTTAGAACTTTCTTAACCATAATGATTGCAAAGTTACAAAAAACTCGAAATATGCAGATCTGATTAAGAAATTTTATATGCAGCCAAATAGAAAAGTGAAAGAACGGAAATAAGAATTAGAAGAAAGATGATCGCAATTTAGAACATCCGTGGCAAAAAATTATACAATCTGTAATTTTTCTCGACAATTTAGCGGGTTGATCATTGGTATTACCGATTATTATTTCTATCTTTGCAGTCAAATAATCAAAAAATCTGACTCAAGTTACTCTGCGGGCTTCAACAGCCTATATGTGGAGGTTGTTGTTAGAATTAAAATTTATAGTCCTTTTGTCACATAAAGAGGATAAGATTCTTATTTCTAATTTGAACCCTCAAAAGAGTAATTTTACAAATTGATTTTTTCTTAGATTACTTTTCAGAATTTCCATTCTTTGATTATTATACAACCATCTGATTGTCCGTGGCAGAATACGATTACCTCATAGTTGGCGCAGGCTTGTTTGGCTCGATGTTCGCGTATCAAGCTAAGAGAAAAGGCAAAAAATGTCTTGTGATTGACAAGCGTCCTCAACTTGGTGGAAATCTCTATTGTGAAAATAAGGAGGGTATTAACATACACAAGTATGGAGCACATATTTTCCATACCAACAGCAAGCGTGTATGGAACTTTGTAAATTCGTTGGTTGAGTTCAATCGCTATACCAATTCTCCTGTTGCAAATTATCAAGGGAAATTATACAATCTTCCGTTTAACATGAACACCTTCTATCAGATGTGGGGAGTCACCACACCCGAAGAAGCAGAAAAGAAGTTGGAGGCACAACGGTTCGAGGCCATCGAAAAGATGCAGACCGAGGGGATTCAAGAACCCCGAAACCTTGAAGAGCAGGCCCTGTCTCTTATCGGCAAGGATATCTACGAAAGACTGATAAAGGGATATACCGAAAAACAATGGGGGCGAAAATGCACAGATCTCCCAGCGTTCATTATCAAACGCCTCCCCATTCGTTTGGTTTTCGACAACAACTATTTCAATGATGGCTATCAGGGAATACCCAAAGGAGGGTATAACAAGCTCATAGAAGCCTTGCTCGAAGGTGTAGAGACCAAAGTAGACATGAACTTCTTTGATTATTCTGATGATTGGAAAAAGATTGCAGACAAATTGGTTTTTACAGGAAAAATTGATGAATTTTTCAACTATCAATTGGGAAAACTTGAATACCGCACTGTACGTTTTGAGGAAGAAATAATCAATTCTGCAAACTATCAAGGCAATGCCGTCATCAACTACACTGACGCAAATGTTCCATATACACGAATAATTGAGCACAAACATTTCGAATTATTCGGACAAGACATTAACAAATGCCCAAAGACAATAATTTCGAAAGAGTTCTCAACAGAATGGCAACCGGGGATGGAACCATATTATCCAGTCAATGACGAAAGGAACAATTCCCTTTATCAACGATATAAAAAATTGGCAGACAAAGAGACAAATGTAATTTTTGGCGGTCGTCTGGCAGAATACAAATATTACGACATGGCACCTATCGTAGATAGAGTGCTTAACATGGAAATTAAATGACAACAAACAAAGTAGCATTAATCACAGGAATCACAGGACAAGACGGGAGCTATCTCGCAGAGTTTTTAATCGACAAGGGATATGAAGTGCACGGACTTCTACGAAGAAGTTCATCATTCAACACACAACGAATTGAGCATCTCTACCTTGATGAGTGGGTTCGCGACATGAAGAAGCAGCGACTTGTCAACCTTCATTGGGCTGACATGACTGACTCGTCGTCGCTCATTAGAATTATTGGTGAGATTAAGCCGACAGAAATATACAATCTTGCGGCACAGAGCCACGTAAAAGTCAGCTTCGAAGTGCCGGAATATACAGCGGAAACCGATGCCGTAGGGGTATTGAGGTTGCTTGAAGCTGTGAGAATATGTGGACTTGAAAAATCTTGCCGGATCTATCAGGCCAGCACATCAGAATTATTTGGACAAGTTCAGGAAATTCCTCAGAAGGAAACAACACCATTTTATCCGCGCTCACCTTATGCTGTTGCAAAATTGTATGGCTTTTGGATCATAAAAAATTATCGTGAGAGCTACAATATGTATTGTTGCAACGGAATATTGTTCAATCACGAAAGTGAACGACGAGGCGAAAATTTCGTAACAAGAAAAATTACGTTGGCAGCAGCGCGAATTGCACAAGGTTTTCAAGACAAACTATATCTTGGCAACCTGAATGCTCTACGCGACTGGGGCTATGCAAAAGACTATGTGGAATGTATGTGGCTGATTCTCCAACAGGACAAGCCAGAGGACTTTGTTATTGCCACCGGCGAATATCACAATGTCAGGGATTTTGCCACCCTGGCTTTCCATCACGTTGGAATTGAATTGGAATGGCAAGGTGAAGGCATCAATGAAAAGGGAATCGACAAAGCGACAGGTAAATCACTGGTTGAGGTGGATCCACAATATTTCCGCCCATCTGAAGTTGAGCAATTGTTAGGAGATCCTACAAAAGCAAAAGAAAAACTTGGTTGGAATCCACGCAAGACAAGCTTTGAAGAACTCGTAAGAATCATGGTTGAACATGATATAAAGTTTGTGAAGAAAATACATTTGAAATCACAAATTTAATAATAGATAATTCTTTATATTGGATATGACTTTAACGCCTGAATCTAAAATATATATTGCCGGACATCGTGGACTTGTCGGCTCTGCCATTTGGAACAATCTCTTACAACGAGGCTACACCAATCTCGTCGGTAGAACTCATTCTGAATTAGACCTGACGAATCAGCAAGATGTTGACGATTTTTTCTGCAATGAACGACCCGATGCGGTTGTGTTGGCAGCTGCATTTGTGGGTGGAATTATGGCAAATAGCCTTTACAGAGCAGACTTCATCATGCAAAATATGATGATGCAGTGCAATGTCATCTCAAGTGCTTATAAATACAAAGTGAAGAAACTTCTTTTTCTGGGCTCAACTTGCATCTATCCAAAGAATGCCCCACAGCCCATGAAAGAAGATGCGCTGCTCACCTCACCATTAGAATATAGTAACGAGGAATATGCGATAGCAAAGATTGCAGGATTGAAAATGTGCGAGAGCTATAATTTTCAATACGGAACGAATTATATTGCTGTAATGCCAACTAATCTTTATGGACCTAACGATAATTTCCATTTAGAGAATAGCCACGTAATGCCAGCAATGATGCGCAAAATCTATTTAGCAAAGCTCATCAATGAGAACAACTGGGATGCCATTCGGGTGGACATGAACAAGCGACCGATTAATCCCGTTAAAGCCTTGGCAGAAAAAATAGGAAAAGACAATGTTGACGGCGAGTGCTGTAAAGAACGTATCTTGCAGGCATTGAGGTTTTATGGCATCGAAGATAATCGAGTAACTCTTTGGGGAACAGGCTCTCCGTTACGCGAATTTCTTTGGAGCGAAGATATGGCAGATGCTTCGGTACACATCCTTCTAAATGTAGATTTTAAGGACATTATCGGCATAGACAAGTATTCGAGCGTGTTTTACGGCACTGCTACTGATGGAGAAGTAGATCGCAACAATAGCGAGGGGCGTGGCGGTGCCATTCCCTCCCTTGGCGAGATACGCAACTGTCATATCAACATAGGTACGGGACAGGAGCTGACCATCAAGCAACTCTCCGAACTCATTGTACGAACCGTTGGCTTCACGGGAACCGTTGTGTGGGATGAAAGCAAACCCGACGGTACTCCACGCAAGCTCATCAATGTGTCAAAACTTCACTCTTTAGGTTGGACGCACAAGGTGGAAATAGAGCAGGGCGTGCAGAAGTTGTACGACTGGTACAGGCAGTCGCTGCAAGGATAAAGAAGAAATAGACTGCTAAAGAATACATTTTAATTTAATAATATGTACAAGGATGTGAACAAAAAACATACTCCGCAAACATTTTACGCAGCTGATAAATACGGTCATAAATGGGAATTGACAGTAGACGGCAAACTTGTTAGCTCATATTAGAGTGTGGATTGCCTGCAGGTGGGTACAGGAAGCTATGAGTCTCAGCTTATTCGTTTAGAAACCACAACACAGTTTAAGGATGTGGATTTAGTAAGAGTGTCCACGGATATGGCAAAAGGACGAAAAGGGAGAGGTTACGAAGTAAGCATGACCCTCGGTTTGGATAATGACAAGTTCAGTAGTACACGTAAATACACAAAAAAAGAAGATCTCAATGATGACCTAAGTAATTTATATATTACTAAGGGTAACATAGATAGTGATAAGATTAATTGATTTCAGATGACAAATAAAAAGACAAAAATCATAAAGCAGACACAGCCAGAGCCAATATTCGATTTGCAACTGCATGATATCGATGCGTTGGCGGATGCTTTGCAATCATTCGCTGGAGGTAACATGTTCATAGCACGTATGACGACGACAAGTCCAAGAGGAAAGAAGGGACTGAAACTCACCTATCAGTTCAAGATTAAGTTGCGAGGTATCACCAAGCCACCCGTATGGCGGCGTGTGTTGGTGCCTGCCAACTTCACTTTCTCAGGATTCCATGCCGTAATTCAAGAGGCATTCGGCTGGTGGAACGAACATCTGTATAGCTTTGGAGACACACCTTACAGTCGTGTGCTGACGATAGCCGAGATACATGAGGATGATTGGGGCGATGCTCCCGACTATAATGCCCGCGAGTTCACGGTGGGAGAGTTTTATGGAGAAAAGCTCGCTCCTAAGCATAAACTCTGTTACGTTTACGATTTCGGTGATGACTGGATTCACGACATCACGCTTGAGGACATTATAGAAGAATTGCATCCCCATGCCTCGTGTACGGCTGGCAAAGGAGCTTGCCCCGAAGAAGATTGTGGCGGATCGTGGGGATATGAAGATATGAAAGAATACGGAGAGGTTGAGGATTCCAAATACTTTGACTTGGAAGCGGCTAAAGCATCTGTAGAAGCGGTTGAACCCGAAGGATATGAACCATGGTGATACAATAGTATGTTAATCAAAAAAATGTGGGATAAGTCTATTAGCATGGAAACCAAATACCTCCTACACACAAACTGACGGCTTGTGTTTTTCCATAAAACAGCTGAGATAGCTTTATAACCCCCGACGTTTTATAGTAGATTCGTCAAATAATAATATCGACACCAATGGAAACTCATCGAAAATGATGCAAGCAGATCCACGCCAAATCCTTCGATTTTGATATTGAAGAAGAGTGGGGAAATGGGTGGGAGTATAATGTTCTTGAGTTTGTTAGAGGATGCCGTAAGTTTAAACGGAAGAAAACCACCAGTTTCGACCACAATACCTTTCCCGTCGACAAATCGGCACTTGATATATAAAAGATAATGGTGACATACGAAGTGATAAAGAAATGGAAATGTAAGTGCGATAACCCTTCCGGCATCGACATGGAGAAAGTGCTACGGATGTTCTGAAAAAAAGGATTGTAGCAGTATATAGCAACAGCTACTTTTTCAAGTCGTTTGAATCATAGAAATTTAACCTATCATAAAAGCACTGATTTGAAATATAGCAACAATTATACAGAATCCCAATGAAGAAAATAATTATAAAAGTACATAAATTCGGTCCTTTAAAAAATGTACAGTTTCAATTGGCACCATTTATGATTTTTACAGGAAAATCTAAATTAGGAAAGAGTTATGCCAATTACCTTACATATTATTTTTTTAACAGTCTTTTAGATTTTGAAGAGATGACAGGCTTCTATAAAGAGTTTGCCAAAGATCAAGACTCGGGAGAATTTATAATTACCGAGGAGATGCTGTCATCTTATCTGAATGAGCATGTAGAAAATTTTATGCGTTCGTTTTTGGGTGATCCGGATTTGGAATGTCATGTAGAGTATCAATTCTTGGATTTTGGTAACCCCATATCTGTTTCATATCAAAAAATAAAAGTTACAGAAGAAGACAGAGAAAAAGGAGCAAAAGACTTGGTGAGACTAACCATTAATGGGGATTCTTTTTCACAACGCGTATTCCTATCAGTTGATACAACGGTTGCACTTTCATTAAAGTTTTATATTTTCCGTATATTGTCGGGATATTCCTATATGCGAGCACTTCTCTTTCCACCGGCTAATGGAGCATTGGTTAACGCGGATTATTCCATCATAAATTCTGTTGTGCAAGACAATAAGAGGGGAATGTATAATCGGTTCTTATTGGATAATAACTATTGCACAACTTGTGATGAAACAGAGAGCAAATCGGACTATTTCTCTTCTATACAAGAGATTGTGGGCGGAGACATTATCACAAAAAATAACAAGGAATATTTGGTTTTGTCCGATGGAAAACATATTAATATGTCTGCGGCAGCTTCATCCATTAAGGAAATAAGCCCGTTACTTTATCTTCTTAAGAACAATCCAGAAGCAAGAGCTTCTGTGTGTTTGGAGGAGCCGGAAGCACATTTGCATCCAGCAATGCAAATAGCTGTTGCTGATTTGATAGCACAATGTATCAATAGAAATTATATATTTACTATTACCACTCATAGTGACTATTTCTTGGACAGAATTAATCAGTTAATTAAATTAGGAAATATTCGAGCAAAAGACAAGGAAAAATTTAATGCTTATAGTGTAAAGAATTGTATAAGTCCGTTAGTCTTTATAGATTCGTCAATGGTCAAGGCGTATTATTTCCATCAAGAGAACACATCATCTCAAGTCATTATAGACGATTTGTCAATTAACGAGGGAGGTATCCCGATGCTGACTTTTTTTGAGACGGTTACAAAAATGAGAGAACAGGACGAGGAGATTAACGCATTGCTTTTTAACTGTTAACGGGGGAAATGATATCTATTGATACTTTACAAAACTCAATCTACCAAAAGTCTTATTTTACGCAGCATTCCGGTCGAATAGTAAAATCGGAGATACAAGTAGAGACTGGAAAATTGGAAGAATGTGAGTTTTGTTTTCACGGAACAATAACAGAAGTCAGTAAGGAACTTCTCAAAAACTGTAAGGACATTTTTTGCAAGGTTTCGAAGGATCTTAGTTTCTCTTGTGAATGTGATGGTATCTTTTTGTTGGAAAAAGATGGGACAAATTATATATTATTTGTTGAACTTAAATCTAACTTTAACAAAAGAGCGATCATGCAAATAGCCATATCAGATATAAGATACAAACTGCTTTGCTGCGGAATAGACGGTTTTGATATAAATGATTATCAGGAAATAGGTCTTATAATTAGCTATCCTCCCACTTCAAGTGTGACAGATAATAGCAGTTATAAATTGGCAAAAACAGAAATGGTGATGGAGCTTTATAAACGCTCACTCTATGCACTAAACGAAAAATTGATAAAAGACAAACAAGTGATGTTGAATGACTGTACATTTCAGTGGAAGCCATGGAATGTGGCACAACGGATAAAGCCCATTAACCTTGTTGTCAGGCATATTGAAGTTCCGAAAGGCAGGAGTTCTTGTTCCATAGATTTAGATTCCGTGCTTTAGTAAAAGAACAGTAATTAATATGTGGCACCGATCGTGGAGAAAGTGCTGCGAATAATTATGAATTTTGAATTACACATCGCTCCGTGTTTTATCGCAGAAAACTTTTAATACAGAAACATATAGATAATGAGCAAGCAGCGAATCATCTATTTTGATCTTGCTAAATTTTTGGCGATTACTTTAGTGTGCGTTGGGCATGCATATTATTTTGGCGATGAAATGCAGAGCAAGGTTCGTCCTATCATCTATTCTTTCCACATGTCATTGTTCATGACGATGTGTGGTTTCTTTTCTCATAGCTCATTTTTGTTGCCATTCAAAAACTTTGTGATAAAAAAGAGTAAACAGCTACTTGTACCGTCTGTAGTAGGCTCTTTGCTTTTGGCGGCGATTGCGTATGCTAATGGGGGGGGGGGTACGTGCGCGAACTTTATGGAGGCGTGTGGTTTCTAAAATGCCTGTTTGCCTGCTATATAGTGGTGTATATAAGTAAAAAAGTGATTCGCAATGATGTCGCGGCTTGTGCAATATCTTCTATAGCAATGCTTGCAATCCCATACGGTGGAAGCCTGATGATAAACTATTATCTTCTATTCTTTTGGACCGGATATTTTTTGCGAAAACATTATCAATGGTATGATAAATACACAAAGTTAATAACGTACCTGTCACTCATAGTGTTTACTCTTTTAATCTTACTTGGAAAAGGCCAAGCTGTGGATAAAGTAACATTACAAACTATTATATCGATGCCAACCTATATCGTTATGGAATATATTGTAGGGCTTGCTGGTTCAATGCTATGTTTAGGTATATGCAAAACAGTATGTTCTATTGCTTCAGCTTCAAAACTCATAGATGAGTTGTCGAATATAGGAAAATACACGTTGGGCATCTATGTTGTCCAGATTTTTGTTCTTGAACGTTTAGCTGTTGCTATTCCGTTTTTTCAGGTTTCTGAAATAGGAGTTCTTGAAGATTTGGTCATACTGCCTATTATTGGCATCGTTTTCACCTTTATCTCCTACTATATAGTAAGATTTACATCAAGAAGTCAATGGGTAAATAATATGTTTTATGGTGGGCAATATGCATAAAAGATAAATGGTTATAAGGGAAAATATACCAATCAGCATTAATATTAATATAAGGGACTAAGTTAATAATAACAAGAAATGCTTATCAATTCTATCATTTTTTAGCTCTTTTTCATTATAGTATTGTTGCCATATTTCACCTTACTTAATAGCGGAAGAAAACAAATTGTTTAATGCTTATCTAAAAAAATATTGTACAGAAAACAATGTACATTTTCGTGATATGTCCGAAGATGAGAACTATTTGACAACAAATTATTATAAAGATAGGGACCATTTAAATAGAATTGGCGCAGAAAGGTTCACCCAAAATATCATACGTGATATCAAAGCTTGTAGACAGGACTGAGAACGTTTATGACAGGATTATGTGCTATACTAAATGTTGTAAGTAAAAAGCTTATTTCTTTATAAATGTCTTCATCAGTACAAGAAAATAATAAGCGTGTAGCCAAGAATACGGTACTGCTGTATATAAGAATGGGGTTTATTCTTATCATCAACCTATATACAAGCAGGGTAATACTGAAATACTTAGGTGTACAAGATTTTGGAATCTATAATGTTGTAGGGGGTATCACTGCCATGATGGGCGTGTTGAACAGTGCAATGACCGTTGCCACCCAACGTTATCTTTCGTTCGAAATAGGAAGAGGCGATTTTGAAAGGCTGAACAGAACATTTTGTATTTCCCTTTCTATTTATATTATTCTTTGCATAGTATTCCTCATTATATGCGAAACAATAGGACTTTGGTTTTTAAACACGCAATTAATAATTCCTCCCGACCGTATCAGTGCAGCAAACTGGGTTTACCAATTTTCAATATTCGCAGTCATCAACTCTTTGCTGACAGACCCATATAATGCATCCATCGTGTCACACGAGCGAATGGATGTGTTTGCGTACGTAAGTATCTTAGAGAATGCTTTAAAACTGTTAATCGTTTTTTGTTTACCCCTTATTCCGTTGGACAGGCTCGTAATTTATGGAGCGTTATACCTGTTGGTATCACTTATCATTACAATGATATATCGTATATACTGCATAAGAAATTTCAAGGAATGTCATTTCCGGATTTACCGAGATACGAAGCTGTTCAAGGAGATATTAAGCTATTCCGGATGGAATTTATTTGGCTCTGTTGCAGGTATAGCCCAAGGACAGGGATTGAATATTTTGCTAAATATGTTTTTTACTCCGGTGGTCAATGCAGCCAATGGCATAGCAGCACAGGTAAACGGAGCGGTTGGAATGTTCTTTTCAAACTTTTATATTGCGGTGCGTCCCCAAATTACCAAATATTATGCTCAAGACGAACTTCAGAGTATGTTTAAATTAGTTTTTAGGAGTTCTAAATATTCATATTATCTAATTTGGATAGTAGCGTTACCAATTATCATAGAGGCACCGTATATTATTAATTTGTGGTTAGGCCAATTGCCGAAGTATGTCGCAGATTTTACTCGATTTACCATATTTATTTCGGCTATAACGGCAATGTCGTCTCCAATTATGACAATGGCACATGCAACCGGTAGAATCAGAACTTATCAGTTGGTTGTGGGACTATGTCAAATTTTGATACTTCCAATATCATACATATATTTGGCAAATGATTTTCCGCCTATCATCGTATTTGAGGTGTCTTTATGTATGACACTGGTTGCTTTTTTCTTAAGACTATATATTGTGAAAATTCTAATTCCTACGTTCTCAATAAAAGAATATATGAGGGAGGTTTTCGTCGCAGTTATATTGGTGTCGATGCTCTCGGTAATACTTCCTTATTATATGCACTATAGGCTTTCTGTTTCTCTGATAAATACAATATTTGTATGTGGAGCTGCGGTGTTTTCATCCATCATATCAATATGGTTGTTGGGAATGACATCGAATGAAAAACAGTTTCTGATAAACTTGGTGAAAGATAAAATAAAAGCATCATGATAAAGTTAGCTCCATTATCTTTGTGTACCGGCTGTGGTGCGTGTGCTTATCCCTGCCCTAAGCAATGTATTACGATGCGGGAGGATATGATAGGGCAGATATATCCTGTAATCGATAACAACATATGTATCGAGTGTCATGCATGTGAAAAAATATGTCCTATTCTTAACGAGCCAGAGGGCAACAGTCCTGTCAAGGCATACGCCTCTTGGTCGCAAAACATGGAAAACAGGCGTACAAGTGCGTCAGGAGGTGTTGCACACGAAATTTACGATTATGCACTTGATAGAGGATATTACATAGTATGAGCATCAACAAATCCGGATTTCTCGGTCTCATTGAAAGTAACCGATAAGCAAGAAGATATTTCGGCTTTTAAGAATTCAAAATATGTATTCAGTTCCGGTTATAATGCTTTTAATGAAATAAGGGATCATCTGAGACAAGGTCATCATGTAGTAGCTATAGGAGTATCATGTCAAATCGCAGCGATGCGGAAAATGTATCGAAACCAGCCAAACATTATTTTTGTAGAGATACTCTGTCATGGCATGACACCACATAGCTATCTTCAACAACACATTGCGACAATAGAAACAGACATGGGCACAAAGGCTTTTCGTGTGAACTTCAGAGACCCGGCCTTTAAAACTCAAACTTTTATGTTTACGTTGTATGACAAAGATGGAAAATGTTTCTACGCTCAAAGAACCAAGGATGGTGACAGCTACCAATATGGTTACCATAGAAGTGTGAGCTACAGGGAAAATTGCTATCATTGCCATTTCGCAAAAGAGCAGCGGGTGGGTGATATAGTGTTGTGTGATTTTTATGGGTTGGGCAAAACTATACCGTGTAGCTATAATCATGAAAAGGTGTCGTGTGTACTGATATGCACGGAAGTCGGAAAAGAGTTTTTTAGGGACGTTGTCAAGGAGAGAAATTTATTTGTGGAAGAACGTCCGGTAAAAGAAGCGCAGGAAGGCAACCCACGATTAACATGTCCCACTCCCAAAACAAAATCGAGACTGAAATTTGAGCAAAATATTCGGCGAACCAAAGGAGATTTTGAAGTAGCTGTGACACCTCTGGCCGAACGATACATGAAACTGCAAAACGCTCCAAGAATTATGCACTATTGTTATGCACTCCTGAATAAAATTTTCAAGATGTCTTTTAATAGGTTATATAAAAAATAAGGTGTATGATAAAGTTGGGAATCTTAACATTTCATAGTGCGCATAATTACGGTGCGACATTACAAGCATACGGTTTACAAGAATTTTTGAGATCTCTTGGTCATGAAGTTTGTATCATAGACTATCGTCCTGCTTATATTACTAAAGATTACTTGAGGGACAGTTGTAAGTATTGGTTATCCCGTAATCCTAAAATGTGTTTGAAACGCTTGATTAATTATGTTAGATATGCAGGAGTGCGGCACGCCCGGTGGGAAAACTTTAATAAGTTTATTGAGAATAAGCTCAGTTTATATCCCTATTCACCCGGAATGGATTTTCATGAATTTGATGCTGTTTTTATCGGTAGTGATCAAGTTTGGTCTCCTTACCATACAGGAGGACAATATGATGAGATCTTCTTCGGGGTAGGATTTAAATGCAAGGCTATATCTTATGCTCCCAGTTGCAGTCAATCAAGTTTAACCGAAGAGCAAAAAGAACGATTGACAGTATTATTAGGGAATTTGACCTCAATTAGCGTCAGGGAGCATGGTTTTAAGCGGCTGCTGACCCCATTAACTACTCAAAATATATCAGTTGTTGTTGATCCCTCTTTGCTTGCTGGCAAGAAAGCTTATGATAAGATAGCTGCTTCAATTCAACGTAAAAAGCCATACATAGTAGTTTATGAGATAAAGCCACATAAGCAAGTTTACGATATGGCTTGTGAAATTGCAAATCAGTTAAATGCTGAGGTCGTGGAACTGACAAATGGAGTGCGTAATTTCCATCGGGAAGGAATGGTTGAGGCTGCATCACCAGAAGAGTTTTTAGGATATATAAAAAACGCGTCATGTGTTATAACAACATCGTTCCATGGTACTGCTTTTTCTCTTCTCTTTCATACTCCTTTTTATGTTGTGCGGCAAGGTAATGATGCTGATTTACGGATGGAGTCTCTTCTAGATTTTTTAAATCTTAGAAACCGATTGATAAAAATGAGAGACAGTCCTGTCTTTACTGCAGTAGATATGGATAATGCAGACGTTGCCTTGCAGGCTTTGCGGGAAACCTCACAGAATTTTATTATAGAAAACTTGTCTGAATTATTTTCTTAGCAAAACATCGTGTTAGGACGTTATAAACATTGAAGATAATTGATAAACTTCTCTTGGAAACTATAGCAACAGAACTATACAGATTACAACCTACTTTGAAAAAGTGAAATAAATTATATTAAAAACATGTAATCTATATGCAACATTCATCTATTAGCGAACATATTCATGGGTTGTGCCATCGGTTGGTGAAGTATCCTCGACTATGGTATCATAAACATAAATCGAGAAGACTTGTCAATCAAAATGTTTCTCTTTTTTGTAATAACTGTACGGGTGGAGTAATATTGCATGATTTAAGTCTGCGATTCAATTCGCCTACGATTAATCTCAATATTCAACCAAAGGACTTTATAAAATTTGTCAGAAATCTGAAAGATTATATGCGTTGCGAGTTGGAGGAAATTCATGATGCATCAGTAGATTTTCCTGTGGGGCGTCTTTCCTTGCCAAAGGATGGAGGTGACGTTTATATTAAATTCGTACACTACAGTTCTTTTAAATGTGCTAAGGAGAAATGGGAAGAGCGTAAAAATAGAATCGACTGGGACAATATTTTTGTTTTGTTAGAAGGACCATCTTTTACTCCTGAACTACTGGATATGTGTGCAGAGGTAGAATATCCACTTTCTGTGATGGGCCCTGAAAACCCAGAAATAGAAGCCACCTATCCTTTTTACCATGGATTTAAGTGGTACAACAACTGGCATTCCGGCAAATCTTTGGATTATAAGCACATCTTTAGTTTGAAACGTTATTTGGATGATTTTGATTATATCAGTTTTTTGAATGGAAATAAAAGTTAGCATCGTCATACCAGTATATAAGGTAGAAAAATACATAGAGCGTTGTTTGCGGTCGGTATTCAATCAAACTTATGTGAATATAGAATGTATTATCGTTAATGATTGTACACCTGACGGGAGTTTTGTCAAAGCAAAAAAGTTGATAGAGACTTATGAGGGAAATGTAGATTTTAAACTTCTTGAGCATCGTCAAAATGAGGGACTCTCCCAGGCAAGAAATACTGGAATAAACAACAGTACAGGCGATTATATATATTTTTTGGATAGTGACGACAGGATAACGGAGAACTGTATAGCAAAACTTGTAAAAACGGCAAAGGAGAACAATTTGCCGGAGATTGTTATGGGAGTCACCAAGGAAGTGGATAATTTGGGGAATCAAGTTTCCGTGAGTGCTGCTCAGACAAAAAGTTTTATGACCAACACTGATGTGTTTCAAGGTTATATCAATAATGAGTGGTATGTTATTGGATGCAACAAATTAATTAAAAAAACTATATTTGATGTGCACCACACTTATTTTACTCCCGGGATTTATCATGAAGACGTGATGTGGAGTTTTGAGATTTCTACATACGTTAGTTCTTTGGTTTTATGTCCACATATTACTTATCTATATTATATAGGTGATACAAATTCTATCAGTCGATCGACATGGGGGACAAAACGAGTGAGCGACAGTATAACGATACTTGAAAAGAAGGCTGCTTATCTGGATAAAGTATCCAATAAGTATTTGCTAATGAGACATATAAAGGATGAATGTTATAATATGGTATATTCTCTTTTCAGAAATCATTATTCGTACCGTGATATCAAACAATATATGAAGCGTATCAATGTGTTGATGAATATGTCTGGTATACCAACAATAAAAAGTGATGTACCTTTTTACAGAAGGGTTATATATAATCTTTATAAATTCTTATAATGAATCAAGAAGTTCTTTTGTCTATTCTTATTCCTGTCTACAATGCCGAAAAGTTCCTGAGACGATGCTTGGATAGTATTGTTGGTCAATCTTTTTTTAGAGAAGATGTTGAGATAGTCGTCATCAATGATGGGTCGAAAGATAACTCTTTACGTATTATTCAATCGTATAATGAAAGATTTCACAACATAAGATACTATTCGCGGGAAAATAAAGGAATTGGCCTTACTCGGAACGAACTGATAGCTAATGCTCATGGCACTTATTTTTGGTTTGTGGATGCAGATGATTTTGTAGCCGATAATTCCTTAGAGCTCTTGCTCCAGCTATTGAAAAAAGATGAATATGACATGCTGATGATGGGCTATTACTGGGGAACGGAAACCAGTGGCAGAATCATTCCATGCATAGGAGATTTCAACTCTGGGTTGGACATGACAGCCCACGACGTGTATAACAACTCTTTATGGACACGTGTGTACAGAACAAGTATTATACGAGAGCATGATATAAGGTTTAATAGTTATCAAATGGGCGAGGACTTTGATGTGATTTTCAAATTAATTCCATACATTGGAAAGTGCAAATGCATCAATCAGCCTCTTTACAATTATATCGCCAACCCTCATTCGGCTGTATCTGAATCTTCTAGAAAGCATATATATAGATCCTCCGACGACTCATTGCTTTGTTTAGAAGATAACTTTACGTGGCTCAGACAGTTCAACCCTGATGTCCAAAGAGTTTTGAAGAAACCTCTTATATTTTTCCTTATGGGCTATTTGTTTTCAATATATGTAGTTCCTTTTACGCTGAGATATAAGTTGGATGTGATGACGAAATTGGAAGCTATGGGGGCTTTCCCCATTCATCCATTGCCTGTGAATAAAAGGCATCGTATTTTTTCCCGAATTGTCAACATTAAATTTTTCAGGATTATGTCAATTTATATTGATGTGTTTGTATTATGGTTGAAAAAGAGATAGCTGTAAAGACAAAAGTCAGACAGAGCAATATCGAACTACTGCGTATCATAGCCATGTTCTTCGTTCTTATAGGGCATGCAAATGGTGTCGTTATGGGAATGGTGTCGCCGGTTGAGATAGAAACTGCTACGCTGTCTTCTTTTATCAGGATTCTCTTTATGAGTATTGCTATAGGGGGAGTAAATATATTTGTGCTTATCTCCGGTTGGTTTGGAGTCCGGGCGAATTATAGAGGACTGGCTAAGCTCCTTTTTCAATTTTTCTTCTTGTTATGGGGTATATACATAGTTGCCGTTCTTTGTGGAGAAACGACTTTTGATTCTCAAGGAATACGAATAAGCATGGGGCTTACACAAGAGTATTGGTTTGTGATGGGATATTTGGGACTTTACATTTTATCACCGGTTCTAAATGCTTTTGTGGAAAAAGTAAATAAACGACTGTTCCAAATGTTCTTAATAACATTTTATATTTATCAATGTTATTATTGCTGGATTACCGGAGTTGTCAATTACTTTGGCGGCTATAGCATTATATTCTTTTGTGGCCTATATCTCACAGCACGATATTTCAGACTTTATCCGTCGGGTCGGTTAAACCGATTGAGCCTTTATGTCTATATTGCAATTACCTGTTTTATAAGTATAATAGTGGTGCTATCAGTATGGAAATTCGGGAATGCCATGAAAATGCTACGTTATGATAATCCATTGATTATTTTATCAAGCATGGCATTATTATTGTTTTTCTGTAAATTCAGGTTTCAAAGTCCGGTTGTTAATTGGCTGGCGGCAAGTAGCTTTGCGGTTTATATAGTTCATTTCAATCCATACGTTTTTAAATTCTTTAAAAGAGGTGTTCTCTATTTCACATCTACATTGGATGGAGGCTTACTTGTACTTGGTATCTTTCTGTTCCTGTCTGCCGTATATCTGTTTTGTGTATTTATAGACCAAATCAGGATTGGGATGTGGAATCTTTTGCAACATAACATCTATCAACAAAAATGATCATCTATTTCTTAATGTTCGCTATAGCCTTTTTATGGTATTATTCTTCATTATCAAGACCAGAACTGGCTAAAAGTCCTCTCTTATTGGCTGCCTATTTCGCCTATTTGGCTGTTTTTATAGGTATGGGAGATATGATAGGAGGGTATGATCGGTATATTTACGGTGCGTTGTTTGACAGTATATCCGACTCAGTAAGTTATAAACAAGATGTCAATCAGTTACTTTATTTCATCCGTGGAAAGGAGTATGCCTACTTTGCCTGGGAAGTGTTAGTTGCTCATGTTACGTCTAACCGATATGTGTTTATTCTGCTGGGAACTTGCCTGATGTATGGATTGTATTATAGGGCGTTCCGAAAGTATATGGATAATTATCCGATGGCGTGCATTGTTTTCCTTGGCTTATTTGTATTTTTTTCCATAACTTACATGAGACAGACCATAGCTTGTGGTATAGCTTGGCAAGCCGTAAAGTATATATGGGAACGGAAACCTATACCGTTTTTTGCTTTGGTGATATTGGCCGCAGGGTTTCACAATTCGGCTCTTGTACTTGCTCCGATGTACTTTGTACCTATTATAAAATATTCACCAAGTATAGTAATTTATTTCCTCGTATTCTGTTTATTATTAGGAATATCTCCATTTGCTTCTTGGGCAATATCTCTTGCAGGTGATGCAACAGGAACAGAATCCAGAACAGCATTATATACCAATGACAAGATGTCCGGTTTTCAAATTTGGTATGTGATAGAAGCAATCGTGTTTATTGGAATACTTTTTAAGAACTATCATAAAATACCCAAGACACCTAAAGATTTGACGTTTCTTAATATGTTCATTGTCTTTTGTGGTATTTTGGTAGCTTTTGCCCGTTTTGGACAGGGCGGACGTTTTGGCTGGTTTTATTTTATAGGTCTAATATATACTTTAAGCGCCCTTTCAACAAGGATACATAGTTATAAGTGGATGAAAACTTTTGTTATATTTTTATGTTTTGTTTTATTTACTCGTGTTTTAAGATCATGGGCGTTTAATTTGACGCCATATAAAACCTTTTTGACAAATGGTTACCCATCAGGAGTTTATGAAATCTATGAAGAAAATGAGTATGATGTGAACTACACTAATGACAAATTGTATCGTAAAGTAATAGATATTAAATAATATATATGAAATTAAGTATAATAGTTCCAGTATATAATGTAGAAAAATATCTTCCCAAATGCCTATCGTCTTTGCTGAATCAAGGCTTAAAGGATGAAGATTATGAAATATTGCTTATCAATGATGGGAGCACTGACCGTTCTTTAGGTTTATGCACAGACTATGCTGACAGGTATGCTAACATACGTGTTTTTTCACAACCGAACTCTGGTGTAGGCATTGCAAGGAATAAAGGGATAGATAATGCATTGGGTGAATATATTGCATTTGTTGACTCAGACGACTATCTTTTAGAGAACGGCATGCACGAAGTCTTAAAACCTATATGGGATAGAAAAGATATAGACGTTGTACGCTATTTTTCAGATTATGATGGGCGAAATGTTAAGCCTATTGTTAATCAGATAGTCTACGACGCTCCGGCGTTGGAAATGATTAGAAGAGGAGGACTCCCTGCTTTTATTTGGACGTTTCTTTATCGTAGAACCTTTTTAAACGAGAATAAAATTCGGTTTAAGAACTATAGATTCTCGGAAGATGTGCTGTTCGTATCCACTGTTTTCTTACATAATCCTTACGTGGTTTCAAACCAAGCTAACATTTATCGATATGTATTAAGAGAGGGGAGCGCGATTAATAAAAGAGATAGAGAACATTCCAGAATTTGCACAGATCATAATTTGCTCTCGTATGAGGATGTGATGAGAGAACTTATGACTTCTATTATTCGTGAAGATGAAGAAGCTTTGTCTGCCTGTCTCTCATCTATTAACTTTAAAAAGCAGTCCACTTGGACACGTATGTTCACGTCTGACTATAAGAGGTCTGAGTTCAAGCTATTAAAGAAGCGTATCGTCAAAAATAAATTCTATCCTTTTATGGTATGGAATCAATCTCCAAGGGTAAAGATACAATGTTTCCTGATGAATTTATCACTATATAATTTTTTTATATACAGATTTTGTAGTGGTATCTTTGATTATATCATAGTCCCTTATTATATCAATAGAATAAAGAAAAAAGTATGGAAAACGGAGTGACAGTGGTAACACCAACTTATAATAGAGCCACTCATTTGCAAACCCTTTACAGGAGCTTGTGTAGTCAAACTGTGGGGGGATTCACTTGGCTGATTATAGACGATGGTTCGACCGATAATACAACAGATGTTGTAAACGGAATGAAATCTGATATTTTTAATATAGAATATCAAAGAAAAGAGAACGGAGGGAAGCATACTGCACTGAATCTTGCTATTGACATCGTTGAAACGGAGCTTTTTTTTATTGTAGATAGTGACGACACCTTGACTAATAATGCTATTGAAACAATAGAAGAGGATTGGAGAAAAGTCAAGGGTAAGGATTTATGTGGTATATCTTATCTCAGAGGATATTCCCAAGAAGTTCCAATCGGCGATATATTCCCGAAAGACAAGCTCATAGATAGTTTTGCTGATGTCAGAGTGAATAAAAAAGTGTATGGGGATAAGGCCGAGGTGTGGGCAACAAAATACTTGAAGCGTTACAGATTCCCAGTTTATAAAGGTGAAAAATTTCTCGTTGAAAGTTATCTTTGGCTCCAAATTTCTAAAATAGCTGATATGTTGTTTATAAATAAAATAATATATCTAACAGAATATTTGGAAGGTGGGTTAACTAAATCCGGGCGAAGGCTTCGAATAAAATGTCCGAAAGGCGGAATGGCATTTAATTTGATATTAATGGATAAAACATATCCTATGAGGGATAGGATTAAAAGTGGAATATTATATTCTGTATATTCCTTTTTCTCGCATAAGAATTTCAAGGAAACGTTTGATATTCCATATAAGTCCTTGCTGCTCATTTGTTACCCTATAGGCTATTTGGTGTATTTGTATTGGAATTATAAGTATAATAAGTAAGACATGGTAGAGTACAGTGTTGCCATACGAACGCTTGGAAAATCAGGAGATAGATTAAAAAAAGAATTGTGTTCCATCTATAAACAGACGATAAGGCCTAAAAAAGTCTTACTTTATATCGCAGAAGGATACAAATTGCCTGATTTTAGGATTGAAGACGAAGAATATGTTTATGTCAAGAAGGGTATGGTTGCTCAAAGAGCAATAGATTATAAGGAAATACAAACAGAATGGATTTTGCTTCTTGATGATGATGTCTTTATGGCGGAGAACTGTGTTGAAACATTGTATAAAGAATTAAACGAACAACAGGGTGATTGTATAGCAGCGGATGTTTTCAGGCCTCATGAGGATAATTTGAAAACAAAAATATATAATTATATCACTAATTTTAGTTATCCACGTAAAGATGACGAATGGGCGTTTAAAGTATTGGATAATGCAAGCTTTTCGTATAATGGTAACCCCTCTAAGAGCGCTTACCATTCTCAAAGTGCTGCGGGGCCAATATCATTATGGAGAAAAGGCGCTTTATTGAGGATTCATTATCCTGATGAGTTGTGGTTAGACCGGATGGGCTTTGCTTTTGGTGATGACCAACTTATGTTTCAAAAACTATATAAAAACGGCTTTCGGTTATTGGTTTCTTATGATAGCGGAGCTGTTCACATGGATGCAAAAAGTTCAAGCAGTCTGTTTCAGGAGTCCAATGACAAGTATTACCGGCGAGCAAAAGCCATGTTTCTTCTATGGTATAGAAGTTGTTATGATTTAAATAATTTAAATGGATGGCAAAAGAAAAGGATTCTCGTCAGTTTTTCGGTTAAGCAAATAGAGCAATTACTTGTTCATCTTGTTTTTGCTATCTTATCTGCAAACTTTCGGGTTGTTACAGATTTTATAAAAGGTAATATGGACGGATATAAAGAAGCTAAGAAAATATTTAGGACTATTCCCAATTTTATTTTGTCATGAGAGTACTCCAAATCATAACATCACTAATGATCGGGGGTGCAGAACATCTTGTTGTGCAAATAACACAGATGTTGCGCAATCAAGGTTATGAAGTAGATGTTTGTCTTTTAGATGGAGAAGAAACAGCCCTTTATAGAGAGCTTGGATCATCTGGATGTGTAATCTATTCGTTATCAAGAAAACGATGTTTTTATAATCCAGGATATATTCTAAAGCTTAGACGTATTATGAAAGGATATGATGTAATCCACGCACACAATTCATCTCCTCAATTGTTTGCTGCTATTGCTAATATTGGTTTGAGAAAACGATTGGTCACAACGGAACACAATACGGATAACAGAAAACGAAAGAATCCGTTGTTGAGAGTGATAGATAGATGGATGTACGAAAGATATGAGAAAATTATATGTATAAGTCCAAAAACAGAGGAGCGTCTTAGAATTTATCTGAATAATAACAAATCCTCATTTAGATTGATTACGATTAGCAATGGTATAGACGTCGCTTCTTTCCAAAAAGCCCAGGTGGCATACGACATATGTCCTGCAGATAAAATAGTCATCACTATGGTGGGAGCTTTCAGAGCACAGAAGGACCATAAAACGCTAATAGATGCCATGAATCGCTTGCCTCGGGATAAGTACCAATTATGGTTGATTGGTGATGGTGACTTAAGAGACAAAATGCAGGACTATGCAAATCGGACTTTACAGAAGGAAGATATAATATTTTGGGGAAATAGAGCCGATATCCCTCAAATGTTGAAAGCCTCGAATATTGTGGTGCTTTCTTCTCATTGGGAAGGATTTGGATTGGCTGCCGTTGAAGGAATGGCAGCTGGGAAACCGGTAATAGCTTCAGATGTTGATGGACTGAGAGAGGTCGTAAAAGATGCCGGACTTTTGTTCCACCCCGGGGATGTCGGTGAGCTGGCGTCTTTAATAATGCACCTGAGCAAAGATGCTTCCTTTTATGAACAGACGGCAATGCAATGTAGAAAACGCGCCTTCAATTATGATATTAGCAAGATGATAGAAGGTTACAAAAATGTATACGAACAAAAATGATTAGGGGTATCTTAATTAAACTATTGGATGTTTGTTGGCGAGAACCTAAACTGAAATTCCGCAGTCGCTCTGGATTATGGGGTCGGACAAGAAAATCGGGTAACTATATATTCATGGTGGATGGGCGAATTCATCATGGGGGGATGTTTGATCGTCTGAAAGGGGCTATAACCGTCTATGCTGTTGCTAAAGCACAGAAAAAAGATTTCAAGATAAATTGGACACATCCGTTTGATTTACGTAAATATCTTGAACCTGTAGACGTGGATTGGACTATAGATGAAAAGTCAATGAACTTTAACTTATTTACACATCAGACGGTTATTGCTTATGGAGAATACAAAAGTCCTGTACGTCTTTTCAAAAATAGGAAACAGGAGACGCATTTCTATTATGGCTACGACTCTCTGAAAGAGGTGAACAAAAACTATAACTGTAATTTCGAATGGGGCAAATTATATCGTGAGTTGTTTAAACCAACATCATATTTACAACAGTATTTGGATTTGTATCAGTCAGAAATAGGAAATGATTATATAGCAATTCATACGCGGTTTATGAATCTTCTTGGGGACAAGACGGAAACAGATGTAAATCCTGAGTTGCCTTTGAAGGCCCAGGAAAGTTTAAAAGAGAATGCAATTAGTGCTATCAGGAAAATTATAATGAGGGAAGAATCGACGTATGGACGACATATCAGAGTGATGATTGCATCTGATAGTATGAGCTTTATTCATTACGTTCAAAAGGAAATTCCAGATGTTTATATCGTGCCCGGTACGGCGAAGCACATCGATACAGCGGGTCAGACAAATGATGGTGAGAATATCAAAATGTTTACGGACTACTATCTCATGGCACAGGCACAGAAGGTTTACAGTTTGTGGCATGAGGGCATGTGGAAGAGTGCCTTTCCCGAATATGCGGCACGGATAGGTGATGTTCATTTTGAACGTATAGAATTTTGATAGTAGAACGATATATAATATGAAACTAATTCGTGTAACAACGGCCGACATCAGCTTGAACTCGCTGCTAAGGGGGCAACTCAAATATCTCAATCAATATTATGAGGTGGTGGGGGTTGCCAAAGATACTGGCGTGCTTGACGAGGTGGCCACGCGCGAGGGCATACGTGTTATTGACGCTCCTTTGGAACGACCTATCAGCATAGGCAAGGATATTAAGGCCTTGTGGTTTTTGTGGCGACTTTTTAGGCGAGAAAAGCCGTGGTGCGTACATGCCAACACGCCCAAAGGGTCGTTGTTGGCTATGGTGGCTGCATGGGCCGCGCGCGTGCCGAATCGTATATACACCGTGACGGGGCTGCGCTATCAAGCCACGACCGGCATGCTGCGCACTATATTGAAGACGATGGAACGCGTGACATGCTGCTGCGCCAACCATGTCATACCCGAAGGCGAGGGTGTGAAACGAGCGTTGAGGGAGGACAGAATCACAGGGAAGCAACTGCAAGTGGTACATCATGGCAACATCAATGGGAAGGACACCTCATATCTGTCACGCGAGGCCACGAGCGAGTTGCTGCGAGCGGAGAACAAGGAAACGCGGTTGATGGCGGATGCCACGCCCTTTGACGGGCGCCGGTATATGCGCCAAAAGTTGGGATATACAGACAATGATTTCGTTTTTATCCTTATAGCTCGTATGGTGAGAGACAAGGGCATTAATGAGTTGGCGGAGGTGATGAGTCGATTGGTGGGGCATTCCGCTGACCTGTCGCGGCAACCCAAACTCCTGATTGTGGGAGAAAAGGAGGTGCAGAGCGGTGACAATATCACTCCGGAGGCACAACGTTTTTTGAGTGACTCCGCTGCCGTGTTCTATGCAGGACTCCAAAAAGACGTACGCCCCTACCTGATTGCGGCCGACGCGTTGGTGTTTCCGAGTTACAGGGAGGGTTTCCCCAATGTGCCCATGGAGGCAGGAGCGATGGAGTTGCCTTGCATCGTCACCAACATCAATGGTTGCAACGAGATCATTATCGATGGTGAGAATGGGGTCATCATCCCAGCGCCGGTTGATAGTCACGGCCATCTCATACAGTTTGCATCGGACGACCCTCAAGCAGACGGTTTCTCCTCGCCCATGGCCAAAGCGCTCTACCATTCGATGTGCGATTTGATCAAGAACGCCGACAACACCAACATGATGGCTTCCAACAGCAGGAGGTTAATCCAAGAACGCTATGAGCAGCGTGATGTGTGGGAGGCGATGAGGCAAAGGTATGCTGAGCTGTGATTAAGAAAAATCCCTGTATGAGGGACGAAGTTGTACAAAACCATCCCTCATACAGGGATTGTTTTTGCACAAATGGTCACTGTGTGAGGGATTTTTGCTAACTTTGTGGGCAATCAAGACATCAAACGATGATAGACACCATACTATATCAATACATGGATGAGATGCTTTGATATAGCACAGAGAAGCATTTATCGTAAAAGACGATATCGAGACTGGACATGGCATCGAGATACCGCTGTGGTATTTTGGTATGAACTATTAATCGAAATGTCAGTGGCAGAAAGATTTGCCTATAACATGCTCTTGTCAACAGATAATATATAAATTAGTAAGCAATCGAAACGTTTAAATCAAAATAGTAATGAAGACAGTAGTTGTTTTTGGTGCAACAGGCAATTTGGGAGCATACGTAAGCATGAAATTAAAAGACGATGGATATAATGTCGTTGCGGTAGGAGGAAGGAAAAGCGATAATGGCTTTTTCGCTGAGCATGGAATGAGCTATTATTCTGTTAATATCAAGGAAAAAGCTTCTTTTGACGTGCTTAAGGAGATTGGAGACGTGCATGCTGTATGTCATTTTGCAGGTAGCCTGCCATCTCGCTATGAGTATGATCCGAGAGATTTATTGGATTCAATAACAATCGGTACGCTTCATGTTCTCATGTTTATGAGGGAACATAATTGTAAGAAGATGATATTTCCACAAACACCTTACGATCTCGCAGAACATTTTGAAATGATGAAGAACGGTGGTAAGTTAGCAGCTGATTTACAGCGTGGCTTCCCAAAGACAGGAGATCATGCAGTGTATGTCATAGCAAAAAATGCTGCTGTAGACTTGATAGAATATTTTCATAGCACGTATGGTTTTTCACGTTTTGTTCTTCGATTCTTTACCATCTACCAATATCATCCCAATGCTTATCACTATGCAAATTATAAACGTAGGATGATGCCATACAGGATGCTTATGGACAGAGCAGCTCACAGTCTGCCTATAGAGATATGGGGAGATGCTTCTAAGGAGAAAGAGATGGTTTATATCAAAGATTTTGTTGAACTCGTTTCAAACTGTGTAAAATCTGAAATCGAGGGTGGAATCTACAATGTAGGCAATGGTTGGCAAGTATCATTGGAGGAACAAATTAGAGGAATCGTAGAAGTTTTTTCTCCAAAAGATCATCCATCAGAGATAACTTATGTACCAGAAAAGCCAGATCCGCTTGAAAATGCGTTTGATGCGAGCAAGACTTTTAACGAGTTGAACTGGAAGCCTAAATATTCTTACATTGACCAACTTCGAGATTTCAAGCACGAGATGGAAACGGAGCCTTTTGCAAAATTGTGGGGAACGAAAGACGATTATCACGAATAATGTACAGGAACTTTTTTAAAAGGACATTTGATTTTATTCTCGCTTTATTAGCCATCATTTGTCTCTGTCCGATACTCTTGTTAGTATATCTTTTGCTACTCATTGCTAATGAGGGAGCGGGTGCTATCTTTTTGCAAGAGCGCCCGGGTAGATATGGCAAAATATTTAAGGTCATCAAATTTAAAACGATGAATGATAAGCGAGGAACTGATGGAAAATTATTATTAGATACACTACGCATAACTAAAGTAGGACGATTTGTGCGCAACACGTCATTGGACGAGTTGCCACAGTTGTTTAATGTTTTAAAGGGAGATATGTCATTTATAGGACCTCGCCCATTGTTGGTGAAATATCTTCCACTTTATTCTGAAGAACAAATGCGCAGACATGAGGTCAGACCTGGAATTACGGGGTGGGCGCAATGTCACGGACGTAATAACTTGTCATGGACGGAAAGATTCAAATATGATGTTTGGTATGTCGATCATCTGTCTATATGGACAGATATACGAGTAATTCTAATTTCAATCAAGTCGGTACTGACGAGACAGGGGATAACAACCAATAATACTAATGTAAAAGCTACAATGGAGGAGTTTAATGGTAATAACTAAAAATGATGTTCAGCATCTCAAAACTCCATGTTTTGTCCTGGATAAAGACGAGTTGACAAAATGTATTAATGACTTCCAAAAGGCTTTAGACACTCGGTTTGATGATAGTATAATAGGATATTCCGTCAAAACGAACGCATTGCCATATTGTTTAAAGGTGGCTAAAGACAGTGGCTGTTTTGCCGAGGTAGTGTCTTTTCAGGAGTATGAATTGGCTTTGGAGATAGGTTTTAACAAAAGACATATTATTTATAATGGCCCATTAAAATCAAAAGAAACATTTCTTGATGCTATACAACATGATGCTATTGTAAACATTGAGACGTGGCGGGAGATAGACTGGTTGGACGACTTGCCTAAGAATCAGAAATATGAGATAGGCATCAGGTTGAACATCAACACCACGGCCATTTCTAAGGAGGATGCTTTTGGTGAGAATGACGACAGTCGCTTTGGTTTTTCCTATGAGTCGGGTAATTTTCAAAAAGCCGTGGAACTGATAAGAGCGAAGCGGCATGTGCGGTTGGTGGGTATACACACGCACAAGGAACCAAAGACACGCAGCGTGCGGTTCTATCAACGGGTGATAGCGTACGTGTTGCCTATACTGACCGACCTTAGTTTGCAACTTGAATATTGGGACGTTGGCGGAGGTTTCTTTGGTCCGATGCCTGGCAAACCCACGTTTGATGATTATGCGCGATGTTTTCGCACTGCCCTCGATGGTTCACCTTACGCGAATGTACGCCTTGTAGTGGAACCTGGCAACGCATTGCTTTCATCGCCTTTCAGCTATGTATGCAGCGTCATTGACGTTAAGCAGCATGATGGCAAACGTTTCGTGACGACAGATGGCACGCGGAACGACGTGGACCCCTTCTTTCACAAGGAAGATTATTTCAAGCGGTTTGTTTATTCAGATACGCCCCAGCTTTGCCATCAGCCACAAGTGGTTGGCGGTTTGACGTGCTTGGAATATGACCGGCTTTTCACTTTGCCTGAGGGTGTTGAAACGTTGAACGTGGGCGACCGCGTTATTTTTGACAGAGTGGGAGCGTATACCATGGCTTTGACACCACTCTTCATACATTATCTGCCCACGGTCTATCTAAAAGGAAACGATGGAGATTATACTATCATCAGGAAAGAGTGGGGAGTAGACGAATTTATTAGAAAATCAATTTCTTAAGAAACATGAATACGATTCTTTTTTGCAGTTGCGGCCGCAGGGTTCAATTGCTCGAATTCTTGAAACAATCATTGGGCGACGATTGCAGGATTATTTGTGCGGACAACTCACCCATAGCACCCGCGTTGTACGTGGCTGACAAACATTATGTGGTACCCCGTATCACAGATGAGCATTATATCGATACTATTCTTAAAATATGCGAAGACAATGATGTTAAAGCCATAACCACATTGATAGATCCAGAGATAGAATTGCTGTCCAAAAACCGAGATCTGTTTTTGCAACATGGCATCTTGCCACTTTGTCCTGAGCGCAAAACAGCAGCACGTTGTTTTGACAAATTTGAATTTTATAAATATCTTACCGATAAAGGTATACGCACGGTTCTATCCTATGATAGCGTAACCTCTTTTGAAGAAGGACTGAAGAAAGGAGACATTAGTTTCCCTGTATTCATCAAACCCATATCGGGTAGTGGCAGCGTGGGAATCCACAAGGTGCAGTCATTGGAGGAGCTTCGGGAATATTTTGACGAGGGAGCGTACACCTATATCATTCAAGAATTTATGGATTGCGACGACTGTGACGCGGATGTATATATCGACACGATTTCTCATGAGCCCGTGGCCGTTTTTTCCAAACATAAACTTGAGACGAAGATTGGAGGGGCAAGCAAGACGATATCTTTTAAGGATGAGCGGTTGTTCGACTTTGTTCGGGAGATTTGCAAGGTGTTGGAGTTTAATGGTCCTGTTGACATGGACTTTTGGTACAAGGATGGCGAGTATTATCTCTCGGAGGTTAACCCTCGCTTTGGCGGAGCTTATCTACATGCCTATGGCGCTGGGGTGGACTTCTTCAAACTAATTATGAATAATATCAATGGCATTCAAAACAAAAGTATGATAGGACAATACAATGAAGACGTGTTGATGTTGATGTACGACGGGGTGGTGATTGTGGATAAAAAAGATTTGGCTAAATAAGAAATATCGTGTTAACTACCTTTTGTCTTGATAATTTTTAATAATATGTCAGTAATACAAAGAATAAAAAACATAGGTAAAAAAGTTCTTTACAGAGATGAGAATTTTTATTCTCGCTATAAAGATGGATGCGATGATCTTGCTAAAGGCTTGCAACGATCTGAGCCAATCACCCAGAGTCAAAAAAACGAGATCATGGCGTTTTGGAAGCCATATTTAAATAACCGATGGACGAGAAAAACATTCGATATCAGATGGTTTGATGTATATAATAAGACAAACGTATTTGACTTCCCCTTAAAATATTATATCCCGGACAGTTTTTATTATTGTATCGTGGATGGTTTTCTTTCAAATGAAAAATCGGGAAAGATTTTAGATGACAAAAACATGTATGACTTATATTTCTATGATGTCAAACAGCCGAAGACAATATGCAGAAAGGTCAATGATGTTTTTTTAGATTCAGCATATCATGTAATTACCAAACAGCGTGCGGTAGAATTGTGCGTGGCTGAAGGCAATGTTATCATCAAAAGTTCTGTTGACGCATGCGCTGGCAGGGGAATATACAAATGGAGCAAACATCTGTCTGACTCGGAGTCTTTGGGGTGTCTCTTGGATAAAGGCCACAACTATATTGTTCAGCAAATGATTAAACAACATCAGACGCTTGCGGCATTTAATGATACTTGCGTGAATACACTTCGGTTGGTTACCTTGTATTTCGAGGGAAAAATACATCTATGTTCGGCCGTATTAATTGCAGGCGGAAAGAATGCTGTTACCAATCATTTGCATGGCGGTGGAATAGTTTGCGGTATTCACTCAAACGGGCTGCTTTATCATACAGCTTTTGACGGAAAGTTGAATCAATATACAGAACATCCCAATGGCGTGATCTTCTCTGAGTGTCGTATTCCTGAATTTGACAAATGCATTGAGATGGTAAAGCTACTTGCTGCAAGATTTTTGAGCGCAGCTAAATTGATAAGTTGGGATTTAACGATTAACGAGGAAGGGGAGCCTATACTGATAGAAACCAATCTCGTGAGAGGTGGAGTTGTTCAAATCGCTGCAGGACCTGTGTTTGGTTCTTTGACACCAAAGGTGTTAGATTATATTGCAACTCGATATAAATAAAGTCTTTGATTTAATTAAATTCAAATAAATATAGAGGATGGAACAGATTATATTAAACAACGGACTTGAAATGCCACTTGTAGGGTTGGGGACGTATAAAATTCCTGCTGAAAAAATGACTTCAGTAATAGGTGAAGCCTACCATCTGGGTTATAGAAAATTTGATACGGCCAGTTATTACGAAACTGAAAAGCCATTAGCTCAAGCGCTTAGATATAATGGCATTCACAGAGAAGATGTATTCATTACAACAAAATTAAATATCAAATATTTATACTTCTTTGACTATTGGTATGGAAAACAGTAACTATTCAGCAATATTGTTCATGATAAATTCTGTCTCAGCACTAACTTGACT